>SXGU01312547.1_pt1 | contig 29340 bp, 27 predicted proteins | sample 3174531 | NCBI WGS metagenome assembly SXGU01 (sample SAMN11356863, study PRJNA531348) | freshwater metagenome | isolation source: freshwater sample F1-140 | place: China: Fuxian Lake, Yuxi | collected 2017-12-25 | reverse complement strand
TGTGGAGCCGGCGCTGCTCAGCGTCATCTGCCGCGAGCTGAACGAGCGCCGCCGCGCGCTCGGGCAGGCGCAGATTACCGCTGATCTCGTCTCCGGGAACCGCCGCGAGATTCTCACCGATTTCTACGAACGCAGCGTCGCTGATTTGCCCGCGCCGATGCGTGGCTTTGTCGAGGACCACCTGCTCACGAAGTCCGGCTTCCGCGACAATCTCGCGCTGGAGACCGCGCTCGAATTTCCCGGCGTCACGCGTCCGCTGATCGACACGCTGGTCTCGCGCCGGCTCCTCCGCCTCGAGGATCGGCTCGGCGTGCAGCGCGTGGAGTTGACCCACGACGTGCTCGCCGAGGTGATCCGGGCGAGCCGCGACACGCGGCAGGAGCGGCTGGCAGTGGAGCGTTTGCAGCAGCGCGAGCGCGTCACGCGCCGGCGCATGTGGCTGGCGCGCACGATTGCGGCCGGGCTGCTCATCGGCCTTACCGGCGTGAGCTGGATCGCGTGGCGCGCGATTCGCGCCGAGCGCGCGCAGGAGGAGTTGCGGCAGCGCGCGGATGTCTTGCGGCAGACGGCGGAGACGCGGCAGCGGTTGGAGGCGCAGCGGTGGAGCCGCTCGGATGTGGCCGCGGCGGGGCGTTCTCTTGACGAGGGGAAACCCCAGCAAGGGCTCGCCTTCTTGGTGCATGCGGCGCAGGTCGACGCGGACAATCCGGTGATCGCTGGGCGCCTGATTTCGGCGCTCGCCAACCGCAGCTTTGTCCGGCCCTACGGCGACACGGTGCGGCTCCCGGCGGCGATGGTTAATATCGACAGATTCACAGCGGAGTTCACGTCCGATGGGAGATCCGTCGGGGTGTGGCGCAGGGATGGGGTTTACCGGCTGGTAAATTTCGCCAGCGGGCGCGTTGAGCACGAGATACCGCTCGGGGCCAAAGTCACTTGGGCATTCATGTCGGGAAATTCGGTGGTCACGTTCGCTCCGGAGGTCCCGACCACTTCCTATTACGATCCCGTGAGCGGCGCGCTGCGCGGCTCATTGCCGGTGGCTGCAGTCTGGAATAATCATGCGGTGTCGGCCGACGGGCGGTGGGCCGCATTCTCGACCGACGACGACATTTATTTTTTTGATGTGATGGCCGGAGAACAGCGGGGTAAGCTAGCCAAACGGATTGATTTCTGGGGGTGGTTGCTCAGCCCGAACGGAACGCGACTGGCGACTGTGTCCCAGAACCGAGACCGGGTCAAAATCTGGTCCGTGCCCGCGGGGCTCTTATTGGCTGAAGTGATCGCGACCAAGGAAGTTCCGCACTTCTCATCCGTGGCGTTCAGTCACGACCGCCGCTTGCTCGCTGTCCGGCACGGTCGTGGCGTCCAGTTGTTCGATACCGCGACAGGGCAGCCGGTCGGTTCCTTGCTGCCGCACGAGGGTGAAGAGGTCTTCGGGTCCAGGCCGGCCTTCACCCCCGATGATTCGCGGCTGATTACTACCAGTCGCGATCGCGTGGTGAAAGTCTGGAACGTGCGCACCGGTCAGCTGGTGCTGCCGCCGCTTCTGCATAACGGATCGGTGGAGGAGTTCCGGGTGGCTGACGACGGTCGCATCCTGTTTACGCGTGCTAGCGATGGACTCGCCCGTTTGTGGGATTTGACCACGGGGCTGCAAGTGGTCGAGCCGTTGAAGCCGACGAACGGCGGGCGGATTTCGATGGCACCAGACGGTCGACATGTGGCGGAGGTGACGGCGGCCGGCGAAGTGCGCCGTCTCGTGGCGGAGCGGAATGCTGCCCGGCCGCTCGATCTGCCAAGGCTCGCGTGGGAGCTTAGAAATGACGACGGCGCCATCGCAGTGTCCGAATGGGCGGCGGACCGCCCCGCAACCTTGATTCGCGTCTCCAAGAATCGCCTGATTTATCTCGATGCCGCCACCGGGCGCGAGGTCGCGGGTGGTTTCGACTTTCCCGCACCGATCCAACGCTATCGAATGTCGGCCAATAGTCGGGTGATGGTCGTTACCACGGAGGCCGGGATGCCGCAGGCGTGGGCGATCAGTGCGGAGGGACCTCGCGTCGTCCCCTTGGAGGATTTCCCCGCGGGGGCAGGAGTTGCGATTCGGATGAGCGACGACGGGAGTCTGGCGGTGGCGATGGCCAGATTTGGGATCAAGGAATTACGCGTGTGGAATCTGCGCACCGGCCGGCCAGCCGGGCCGGCGATGCCGTATGCGGCTGCGCTGTGGCGGGCAAACGGGAGCGGGAGCTTTAGTCCGGACGGTAAATGGGTCGCAGCCGGATCGAATGACGGGGAAGCCAAAGTGTGGGAGATTGCCACGGGCAAGTTGGTGCGCGAGTTGAAGCCGGTGACCGGAACGGTGCGACGCGTCGAATTCAGCCCTGACGGGGCGCGGATTGCGACCGTGGAAACGCAGGACGGCGCGCGGCTGTGGGATGCGGCTACAGGTCAAGCGCTGAGTCCTCCCCTGAAACTCAGCGGCGGCACAAAGGCGACAGCTCCAGGGGGATTCTCCAAGGATGGTCGCTGGCTGCTGACCTATGCGTCGGCGGGAGGTTCGGTCGCGGTGTGGGACGTGCGCTCGGGAGCGCGGGTCGGAGCGCAGATCGAACATGGATCCGATATCCGGCCGCCGATGTTTAGCCCGGATGGCTCGCAGGTGTTGACTGCCGGGGAAGATGGAGCGGCGCGTGTGTGGGATACGCAGACCGGCCAGCTCCTCGCGGAGCCCCTGCGGCACGGGGCGTCGATGAGCGGCGCGCACTTCAGCCCCGATGGGCGTTTTATTCTGACCCAAAGTGCGAGCTCGCTGGCCCGAATCTGGGCGGCGCCGCCAACGGCAAGTGCGCGCGCGCCCGAGTGGCTGCTGCGCCTCGCCACGATGCAGGCCGGCATGGTGGTCAACGACGACGGAGATACGGTGGACGCCCCGGCCGAAGGCCCGACGTGGGACGCCCTGCGCGCCGAAGTGAACGCGCTGCCCGCCAACGCGCCGCTCGCGGCGTGGGGCAAGTGGCTGGTGGCGGACGCCGACAAACGCATGCTCGCGCCGGGTTTTGAAATCACCGAAGCCGAAGCCAGGGCGCGCGGGCTGATCGCGGCACCGGTCGTGGCGAAGGATCCCGAGGAAGACGAGCCGACGCCGGCTTCCGCACGGCAACCGTAGGCGCGAACTGCGCCGAGCGTGGAATTCCTAGGGGTCCTGGAAAGGGACAGGCTACTTGTTCGGATCGGAAGGGCTCCTGGGAGCGCCGAGCTCCCGTCCGGCCGGTACAGAACCAACCTGGAGCTTGGCGTTCACGGGGGATCGCCGCGCCGCTCTCACGCGGAATTTTGGGCAGGAACATTTTCTTGGCAGGAAAATTTCCCGAAGACCGACCAACCCGCTCCCTGCGAGGCCGGTGGGTTATTTTCAGCGCCGGCCCGCCGATTACGCGGTGGCCAACGGGGCGATGGCGGACACGGAGCCGGCGCGTTGAGCGATGCACCAGTGGGACATCGTGCGCGAGCGGCTAATCGAGATCCTGCGATTGCCGCATTGATCGTCGCTGGGATTTTTCCCCTGCGCTTCCGTCATCGTTGCGGAGCACGACGGCGTGGATTTTGTGGCCATCTGGTCCGTGCCGCCGCCGCTGCCCGCGGGCGAAAAGACGCCGGAGTGGCTGCTCGACCTCGCCGCGATTTGCGCCGGCAAGACGCTGAACGAAGAAGGCCAGTTCGTGCCCGCCACCGACGCCTTCGGAAAAATCGCCGACCTGCGCCGCACGCTCGCCGAGTTGGACGACGATGCGCCGGATGTGGAACGGGGCCGCTGGTTCCTCGCCGATCGCGCGACGCGATCGGTCGCCCCCGGCTTCACGATCACACCGGCGGAAGCGGAGAAGCTGGCGAAGGAGTTGGGCGCGGCGAGGCCGTGAGCTGGGAGCTCCCGGCTCAAAGAAGCGGTCGTAGCCCTTGACACGCAGGCCGCGTCTCAACTCCTCGTCATCGGTCCAAAGCGAGCAGTCGAGGTGCAGGGCGAGCGCGACGAAGGGAGCATCTTTTGGGCCGACCTCCCGGCATAGACGCCGGGCCTCCATCCAACGCCCACGGCAAGGGTGCCTTCTCCGATCACGGTAACCCGAGCCAGCCGCTCGTGGAAACACTCGAGCAATTCGTCTTCCTTCAACGACGAAGCGCGCGCGATGCGCTCCTTGTGTTTGAATAGTTCGACCACAAGAAAGTGCGGGCAATGGAACGCGTGAGCCGGATCGGCAAGCAAGCGCCGCCGTGAGGCGGACTGGACAACCTTGGCCTGCTCTTCGGGCGGCAGGGGCTCAATTTCCCGCATGATTTGGGTTGCAGTCATGCGGCGGACGCAAGGGGTGCGACCGCCGCGGTCAAACTCCCCCTTGCAACAGTCTGGCCCGCCCGCCCGCTGCATTCTCCTACTGCGGAAACGACTGATAGAAAGCCGGATTTCATCGGGTCGCATCGGGGAGGGGTTTAAGGCAGTTTGTCCACCTGATCGTGCAAAACCTGCAGACGGGACAGGCGCGATGCTGCGGTGGGAATCTCCGGGCTAACCGCGTTCGCTCTCGGCCAGACGGCGGATCTAGGCGGTGAACTCGGGATCCTCGCCTTCGAGCAGTTGGGGGAGGGCATCGCGGAATTCGGCGTGGCGCACGCCGTCGCGGAGCAGCAGATGCAGGTAGGCGTTGTCCAAGACGAGCTGCAGGAACTCGGGGTATTCGTCCGACAATCGTTGGAAGATATCCTCCTCTTCGTTCTGACGTTCCCGGCGCTGCTCGTAGACAAAAACCGCGATGGCCCGCGGCAGGCCGATCACCGTGACCACGTAGCTCAGAATTTCCCTGGTCTCGCGCAGGTCCAGGCGGCAAAGAGTAGGTGGGACCGGCCCAAACGCGAGCCGATCCAGCGCGCCGCATGCTTGCCACGGGGCACCGGCTTCCCCGATCATCCCCGGCATGAAACGCCGCCAGTTGCGCGGCTTCGATCTCAAACAACTTAACGGTGTCAGCAGCCTGATCGGTGTCGACGAAGTCGGCCGGGGGGCCTTTGCGGGGCCCGTCGTCGCCGCCGCGGTGGTCGTGACGCGCGATTTTCTCGAGAGCCGGTGGGCGGTGACAAAGAGCGGGCGGGTCAACGACTCAAAGCTGCTGTCCGCCGGACAGCGCGAGGAATTGTGGAACGAGTTCGAGGTGCTCGCCGCGGAGGGGCGGATTCACGCGCATCATGGCAGTGCGACCGTCCAGGAAATTGCCGAGCTCAACATTCTCGGCGCGACCAAGCTGGCGATGCGGCGGGCGCTGGGCGGCATCTACCCGCCGGAAGCCTTCGAGCAGAAACGCGACGAACCGGATCTGTTTTCAAGCCTGGAGGAACGCACGAGTTTTCAGCCGGCGGTCTCGGCCCGCATCATTATCGATGGCCTGGCGTTGCGGGGGTTTCCGTACCCGCATCGCGCCTTTGTGAAAGGCGACACGAAGTCGCTCTGCATTGCGATGGCGTCGATCATCGCAAAGGTCACGCGAGACCGGATCATGATGAAGTTTGACGGCACGCATCCCGGCTATGGATTTGCCCGGCACAAAGGTTATGGCACCGAGGACCACCGCGATGCGGTGCTCCGGCTGGGCCGGTGCGCGGAACATCGCGAAGCGTTCCTGCGCAAACTGCTCGCCGTGCGGATTGACCCGGCGCAGATGGATTTTCTCGGCGGGAGGACGGAGGGGCCGCACAGCTGACGCGCCCGCCGCGCGTTACGATTTGGCTTCAGCCGTTCAGCCCTTCAGCCTTTCTGTCCTTCCCCAACCATGGCCGGCAAGAAACATTCCTCCCTCGACCGCGTGCTCGGCCGACTGGATACGCTGGATTCGGTCAACCTCGCCAACCTGGTGCAACGGCTGGCGCGCGAACGCGGAGTGTTCGAGGAGATTTTCAACACGCTGCAGGAGGGGGTTCTGGTCATCCGCGATGACGGCGCGATCGAGTATGCAAACGACTCGGCGCTCCGCTTGATTGGACTGGGCGGCGACGACTTGTCCGGGCAGACCCTGTGGCGGCTGGTGCCGGGCCTGCGCAACTCGCTCGGGGCGGTGCTCGACGGCGAGGGTGGCATTGGAACCGCTCCGGTGGTCGCCCGGGAGTTCGAGCTGACTTATCCGGAGCCGCGCGTGGTTCGGTTGTACATGGTGCCTTTCCGCGGGACCGGCGGACGGCAGGCCCGGCGCTTCGCGGTGATTCTGACGGATGTGACCAAGGAAAAGGAATCCACCGAGGCGCGAATCGAAAGCGAGCGCACCTCCTCGATTCTGCTGCTCGCGGCCGGGGTGGCTCATGAACTGGGGAACCCGCTGAATTCTTTGACAATTCACCTGCAACTCATCGCGCGAAAGCTCAAGAAACTGAGAGCGACCCGCGAGACCGAGTCAGTGGCGGAGTCGTTGGAAATATGTCGCGAAGAGGTGACCCGGCTCGATGGCATCATCAGCAATTTTCTCGAAGCGATCCGGCCCCGTCCGCCGGACTTGGCGGAAACCGACCTCAACAGTGTGGTGGCCGAAGTTCTGCGGTTTCAGCATCGAGAGCTGGCGGACCGCGGTGTTTCGGTGGAGGTGGCAACGCCGCAGATTCCGCCCGTGCTCGCTGACCGGAATCAGATCAAGCAGGTGCTCTTCAATATTACCAAGAACGCGATGGAGGCGATGCGGCCGGGGGGCAGGCTGCGCATTCGCTCCTGGGCGGACGACGATTCGGTATTCATCGTGTTCGCCGACAGTGGCAGCGGCATCAAGCCGGAGGATCTCGTGCGGGTGTTTCAGCCCTATCACACCACCAAGACCGGCGGGCATGGCCTCGGGTTGATGATCGCGCAGCGGATCATGCGTGACCACGGCGGCCAGGTGGGAATCGAGAGCAAGGAGGGCCTCGGAACGGTCGTGACGCTGCAATTCCCCCGCAAAGACAAGCGCGCGCGGATGCTGGAGCCGTAGCCCGCAGCTTTCGCGCTTCGATTGGTTTTCGCCGGGGTCCGACGAACGGTGCGGCGCGATTTCGTCGCCCGAGGTGGGGAGGGGCGGGCTTACCGCCCTACTTGGCCATCGTCTCGAATTCTTTCCGCACCGCCGCCGCGAAGACGTTTTTCACCATGACCACCTGCTGCTCTTTCTTCCCACCGGTGCGCAGGGAGAGCTTCAACGGAATCTCGTCGCTCGTGACGCCGAGCTGGGAAACCATGGGATCGAGCACGCCGCTCGTGCCTGGCGCGATGGTGAGCTTGGCCGGACGGACGGCAAAGTTACCCAAATCGGAGTTCACCTCGGTGACCTCGACCTCGATGGGCTCGGTGCCCCGATTCTCAAAGGCCACCTTGAGGGTCACCGGGGGCATCGGGCTGCCGGCCGCGCGCCGCGCGCGGGCCTGGCGGATGTAGTCCTGCATGGCCTCTTTTTGATCTTCCTCGGAATCGCCGTAGCCGCCGATGTTGTAGACCTCGGTAAAAGCCCCGGCGTCATCGCGCCGGCGCCGACTTGGGTCGTCAAAGGCCCCCTCGGTGGGGCGGCCGTCCCGGCCGACCTTTGCCGCGCGGGATCCGCGGTCGAAACCGCGACTGACGGTCGCCAGGGCGCCGAGTTTGCCATCGAGAAACGAAGCCACACCGCGCATGGCCACCGGCCGATCAACTTTTTGCGAAACCGCTTCTTCGAGCATCAAGTCGCGCGGGCCGGTGTGGGAACCGCAGCCGCCCGTCATCAACGCCAATGAGATGGTGAGGATTGCGCCGCCAGGCGGGAGAAAATTATCCGTGGTTTTCATGAGAAATTCGTTGGACGCCAAGGGGAGGGAAAGGTTGCGTCAAACGCAAGGTCGCGCCGTGGGGCGGTGAATCTTTCTGGCGTTCCCCGCGTCTTGCTGCTCACACCAATGACACGGGAATGGATCCAATTTTACAAACGGCGCTGGCTGACCTTGTGCGGCGGGCCCAAAAGGGCGACGAAGATGCCCAACGGGAGCTCATCGTCAGCTATCAGCACCGGGTTGCGGGATTTGTGTACGCCATGACGAACCGCAGCGATTACGTCGAGGATCTGGCGCAGCAGGTTTTCATCAAGATGATCCGGGCGCTGGACGGGCTGCAGGCGCCGGCGCAGTTCGAGTCGTGGCTCTTCCGCCTCGCGCGCAACACCTGTATCGATCAGCTGCGCCGGCAGAAGTTGCGGCGCATTTTTCTGCCGTTTGGCGAAGAGCACGAAAACATTCCGGAACCGGCGGGGGCCGTCGACACCGAGGAACTCGATGCGCTCCGCCATGCCCTGGCCCAGTTGCGCCCGCAGGATCGTGCGCTCCTCGCCCTCGTGCAGGAGGGGCGCAGCCACGCGGAAATTGCCGACACGCTCTCCACCAGCGTCGCCGCCGTGAAAGCCCGGCTGCATCGCGCCCGCGAACATCTTCGCGAACACTACCAACCATGAATCCTGAAGATCGCGCCTGGGCTGCTCTCCGCCGCCATGCCTCCGCCCAACTCCGGGGCGGCTTTGCCGACCGCGTCGTGCGCACCGCACGGGGCCCGCAAACCGGGGCCTGGCTCCAACTATTCCGCGCCGCCGCCGCGCAGGTGCGTCCCGGTTTCGCCGAACGCGTGCTGCGCGCCGCCCGGGCGGCGGCCGACCTTCCCTCGCTGGGCAGCCAGCTGGCGTTGAGCGCCGCCACCGCCGCGATTTGCCTTGGCGCCGTGCTGTTCGTCCATGATCGCAATCTGAAGCAGGCCGATGCCCGCAATCTTGCCGAGTGGCAGACGATTGTCGCGGTGGCCCAGGACATGGATTCGAGCGGCCGATGAATCAACGGGTCTTTGTTGCTCTCCTGACGGTCGGCGTGTTCCTCGCGGGTTTTGCCGCGCGCGTCTGGACCGAGCCGCGCCAGTCGGTGCCGCCAGCTCCGGCCACCCTGGCGCAGGAGTATGCGCGGGGAGTGCCGTCATCGGCGGCAGGCAAGAAGGCCGAACGCCAGCTCGATCGGGAAAAACTCGTCGCCGAAATCCAAAAATTGCGCCCCCAGATTGAGGCCTACAGCGCCCAGGTGCAGGAGATCGACGGAGAATTTGATCGCGAGTTTGCGCAGATTCTGACCGCGCCCCAGCGGGAGAAATTTTTCGGTAACCAGAAAAAATGGTCCGAACGCGACGCCAAGCGGACCGCGAAACGCGAACTGCTCTCGGATGAGGATATCCAGCGGGAACAGGATCGCTCGATGACGTGGATCTACTGGAAGGTGACGGTGACCCCTCGTCTCGAAATGCTGACCAAGGAGTATTCGCTCGACGCCACGCAGCAACACGCCACCCGGGCGCTCCTGGCGATGCGGCGCAACAAGTTCATGGCCCTTTTTGATGCGACTCCGCACCCCAGCATCCGGCTGAGCCGGCTGGCACCGTTGATCGAGCGGGTGCTGGCACCGGCAAAGTAACGCGGGGCGCCGGCGAACGTCGGCGCGATTTTGAGTGAAGCAGAGCGCGACAGTCATCACAGTGGCTCCATGGCCAAATCTCCACTTGCCGGACTAAACGTGCTCTTGCTTGAGGATGAGGCGCTGCTGCGCCGGCGGTTGACGGGATTTCTCGAGAAGGAACGCGCGGAGGTCACCGCGGTAAACTCCCTCAACGCCGCCCGCCACGCGCTGGAGTCGCTCTCGTTTGACGTGGCGCTGATCGACGTGAATCTGCCCGACGGGCGCGGCACGGATCTGCTCAAGGGGAAATTGTTTCCGCCCACCACCACGGTCATCGTCATGACGGCCGAGGGCGGCGTGGCGGGGGCGATCGAGGCGTTGCAGGCCGGGGCGGCGGATTATCTCGTCAAGCCTTTCGATCCCGAAGAGCTACCGGTGCGCTTTGCGCAAGCGCGGCGCAACCGGCAGGTCAAGCGGGCTGACGAGTTTCGCCGGGGGCAGGAAACCGACCTCGTCTTTGGTGAAAGCCTTGCGGCCGTGCGCGAACAACTCGCGAAGATCACGGCCGCCGACCGGCGGCTGGGTGGGCACCTTTCGCCGGTGCTGATCGAAGGGGAAACGGGTACGGGCAAGACGGCCATCGCGCGGTGGATTCACCGCCACGGCCCCCGCGCCGATGAACCGTTGATCGAACTCAATTGCTCCGCGTTGCCCGAGACTTTGGCGGAGGCGGAGCTGTTTGGTCATGAACGGGGTGCGTTCACCGATGCGAAGGCGGCGCGAATCGGCCTGATGGAGGCAGCTGATGGTGGCACCCTCTTCCTCGATGAACTTCCCAGTCTCGCACTCCCGCTTCAGGCAAAGCTGCTGACGACGATTGAGGACCACCAGTTGCGGCGCGTCGGCGCATCGCGGTCCGTGCCGGTCGACGCGCGAATCATCGCGGCAACCAACGTGGAACTCGGAGCTTCGGTCGCGGCGGGCAGGTTTCGCGAAGACCTGCTCCATCGACTGGATCTTTTTCGCGTGCGGCTCCCGGCGCTGCGCGAGCGGGGAGGGGACATCATCCTGCTGGCGGAGGAATTGCTGGCCCGGGTCAGCCGGCGCTATGGCCAAAAAGCGCCAACGATTCCCCTGGAAGGTCGCAAGCGACTGCTCGCTCATCGCTGGCCCGGCAACGTCCGCGAACTGGCCCATGAAATCGAACGTGCAGTGGTTTTTGGCGGCGAACGGGGGCTCGCGTTTTCTCACCTCGGGGGAGGTCCGGAAGCGTTCTCGGCACAGGGAGATGTAAACGCGGAGTGTTTGCGGGCCGATTTCGTTTTTCCGGAAAGCGGCTTTTCCATGGAGGCGGCGATCGACCTCATTGTGCAAAGGGCCGTCAAACAGGCTGGGGGAAACGTTTCGGCGGCGGCCCGGTTGCTAGGGGTGTCGCGAGATGTCGTCCGCTATCGAATTCGTGAAACCCGGGCGCCACGCGCGATTGGGGAATAGTCCACGCGATGCTCTCGTTATTGGGAAGTTTAACCCATGAAAGTTCTGCCTCCGGAAGCGACGAAGTAACGCGTTAGATGTTGCAAGAAAACAGGTAAACGCAACATGACTGGATTGGCACGAAGGATGCAATGGGTGAGCTGCGCATTGCTCATGAACTCTCACGTGAAGTCCAGCCGCCGGTTTGCCCTCGCGATTTTCGCGGTGGGGGCGGTCCTGATTTCGGTTCAGTCGGCCTTTGCGGCCGAGGCTAGCGCCGCGTCCGCCGCGGCGAGAGGGAAGGCCGGTAAAGCCCCGGCTTCAGCCGCTGATCTTCAAAAAATGGTCGATCAGGTGAATTCCCAGCGTGAAAAAATGATCGCCGACCACGACGCGCTGGCCAAGCAGCTGAAAGACGCCACGGATGAGCAGCGGAAGATCATCATGGACCGGCTGCGCGAGCAGAAGAAGGACTTCGAGGCGGCGCAGAGTGCCCTGCACAAGCAGATCCGGGATGACCAGCGTCGGCAGCGGCAGAACATGGCTCCGGGCAATCGCTAATTTTCAGGCGTAACCATTCAGCGTAATGTCAGCAATAGGGCGGCCGCTTTCAGCGGCCGCCCTTTTCTTTGATTGAAAGACTGAACATGGCTTGAGTGATGGAGTTGGTCGCAACACGCTGCACCCTTTTCATTTTCACCCAGTTCGTGACTGCCGTTTCCCGGATTATCATCACCAGCCTGTGCGCCCTCACCGCCTGGGGACGGATTGATGCGGCTGCCCCTGGCACCTCGTCGCGGCCGGCAGGTGCGGGGCCTGATCCTTCGTTGGCGGCGTGGCTGGCGGCGCAGCCAAAGTGGAGCATGGCGACCGCCGTCGAAGCTGGTTTTGGCTTCAAGGACAACCTGCTGCTCAGTTCGATCGCCGAGGAGCGAAGCAGCTTCGCAAGGGGAGGCATGGAGGTGCTCGTTCTCCGGGTGCCGACGGGGACGCTCGACTATTCGCTGTTCGCGCAGGCGGAGGGCACGCGATATTTTTCCGGACGCACCGTCAAAGATGAAGCGACGGCATGGTTCCAGACCGAACCCGCCTTCCGGCCGCGGGCGGACTGGAAACTCGCACTGCCGTTGACGGCTTATTACTCTGACCGGGTGTTTGATGTTTCCGACACTGAAGTTGAGCGGCTCGTGGCCGAACTCAAGATGAGCGGCGTCAAGGCCGGGCCCACGCTGCGCTGGTCGTTTCATCCGGCGTGGTGGATCGAAACTCAGGCGATCGCGGAGCGGAAACGTTATGAAGACGGGGCGAATGACGGCCGGGTGCGAGAGGGAGCCATGCGACTGGGTTGGAGCATCGGCAAACGGGCGGAGGCACGCCTCACCGGCGCCCAACGCTGGCGCGACTTCGATTTCCGTCCCCAGTACTCGGCGGCCGGACGGGAATTGGCGGGCACCCGTCTGAAAATCGACGAGCGCGAGGTGGAAGGGCGCCTCGACGTCAAATGGGATGAGGCCGCGCGCTGGCGCTCGACGACCCGCGGCGGCGTGCTGCACTACCGGGACAACGGATCTGGTTTTTTCAATTTTCGTGAAACGAAAATCGATCACGAGTTGGAATGGAGCGATGAACGCTGGCTGGTACGGCTCGGCGGAACGGTCCGGCGAATCGACTTCGGCGTGCAGACGGTGGGGATCGGCATTAATCCGCCGCCGCGGTTGAAGGATGAATACTCCGGCGAACTCCGGCTCGAGCGGAAGATCGCCCGGGGGTGGACCGCGCTGGCCGCCTATGAGTGGGAGCGGAGTCGCTCCAACGATCGAATTGTCTCCTACGTGGTGAACGAAGTCTTGCTTGGGGTACGGTGGAGCTGGGAAAGATAACCCAGTCCAACGCCATGTCCGCCACTGCCGCTCCGTCGACTTCCGGCCGCTTCGCGCCGATCGGCGTAATTACGCTGACGGTGTTGGTGTTTGCCGGCGTCGTGTTCACGGCAACGTGGCAATTGCGCGCCGGATTGCGGGACCAAATTCTTCGACGCGAGGCGGCCACGCTGACGGCGGTGGCGTCGATGCAGTTGGACAACAGCGCCGCTGAATACGGCGACGTGTCGCTGCCGGAAGTGCCGGGAGCCCTGCTCGTGGCGGTGTTGAAGACGGCCAAGTTGCGCGGGGTCGCCGGGGTGCGAATCTTTGACGCGCGGGGCGCGCTCAATTCCTCGGACGGAATGGTCGGGCCGCTCGATCCTCCTTCCGGGGCGGATTGGGCGCGCGTGGCCAGCGGCGAGGCCTTTGCGCGCTGGCATCGGCAGACACCGCGGGAGGATCTTTTTTTGCTCCCCGCCGGGCTGACCTCACCCGGCCTGGTCGAAGCCTGGGTGCCGCTGCGCCGAACGGGTTCCTCCACGGCAATTGGGGCGGCGCAGTTCTGGCTGGAGGGAAGTGCGGCGGGCGCGGAAATTGGCGCGCATGATCAACGCTTGTGGGCCCAGGCGGCGATCGCCGGGACCATCGGCTCGGCCATCATCGTCATCGTGCTGGGCTGGGTGCTCCGCCGGCTGGCGGCGGCCAATCGCGAACTGCAGGCGCGCGGTGAAGATCTGCAGCGGGCCAATCGCGAGTTGGTGCTGGCGGCCAAAACCTCGGCGCTGGGGGCGGTCACCGCTCACCTGATGCACGAACTCAAGAACCCGCTCGCCGGCCTGGAAATATTTGTCGCCGGGCAGGCGGAGGCGAATGGCGACACCCGACCGGAAGCCGGCGCGGAACTGGCGGCCGCCTCGGAATTGACGCGACGGCTCCGCACGATGGTCAACGACGTGGTCGGCGTGCTGCGCGATGAGCAGACGGGCGCGGCCTTTCAGCTCTCGGGTGGCGACGTGGTCGAGCTGGTCCTGGCGAAAGTGCAGGGGGAGGCGAAGCGCCGTGAAATCAGAATCGAATCTGCGATTGCCGGCGAATTCCTCCTGGCCGGGCGCCGGGGAAACCTGGCCACCCTGGTGTTGGGAAACTTGATACAGAATGCGCTGGAGGCCACGCCACCCGGGGGCGTGGTGCGTCTCACGGGGAACGCGGCGAAGGCCGGCGGGGTGGAGTTTGTCGTGACCGACGGCGGTGCCGGATTGCCGGAGGCGGTGCGACGGCGGCTCTTCCAGCCCTGCACCAGCACCAAGGCGGGCGGGAGCGGACTCGGCCTCGCGCTGAGCCATCAACTCGCACTCCAGGCCGGCGGGCAGCTGGAAATGTTGCGGAGTGATGTCCAGGGCACGAGCTTCCGTCTTGTGTTGAGGGCGGAGGCATGATTCGAGCCGAGCCTGCAATTTCTTCGCTCAGTCTCCGGGACCTGGCCCCTTGATTCGCTTGTCCGGGCGTTTCGCCTCCGGATTTGCGGCTGGCTGGCTTTGCTCACCTGGCTGGGGGCGCTAGGCGGCGCACTCCGTGCGCAGGATGGAACTTTGCAGTGGATGGTTACCGTTCAGGGGTTTGTTTCGTCCTCGCCCGCTCTCAGCCCCGACGGGGGCACCGTGTATGTCGGCGTCGAAACCGGTACCGCCGGTCGGATCGTCGCTGTAAATGCCAACGGCACCGTCAAGTGGAGTGTGGTGCGGCCTGACTGGGTTGATTCGTCCCCGGCGGTCGCACCCGACGGCACGGTTTACGTGGGCTGTGCCGACGGAAAGCTCTACGCCTTGAATCCGGCCAACGGCGCCATCAAGTGGGAAATCGCCACGCGGACCTTTGTGACGAGTTCGCCGGCTATTGGCGCGGACGGCACCGTCTATTTCGGCGCGGGCGATTCCCGGTTGCACGCGGTCAGCCGGGAGGGGGTCGAGCGTTGGACCTTCCCCGTGGGAGACTGGATTGACTCGTCTCCGGCGATTGCGACCGATGGCACCATTTATTTCGGCTCCCGGGACAAGCAGGTCTACGCGGTCGCACCGAATGGCACCGAGAAATGGCGTTTCGCCACGGGCGGCCCGGTTGATTCGTCGCCGGCGATCGGAGTGGATGGCACGATCTACGTCGGCTCGGCGGACCAGCGGCTGTACGCGCTCGCGCCGGATGGCATCAAGAAGTGGGAGTACGTCACGAATGGTGAGATCCTGGCGTCGCCCGTGCTGGGCGCGGACGGCACCGTGTATTTTGCCGCGCTGGACTCGAACTTCTATGCGTTGGCACCCGAAACCGGTTTGCTGCGATGGCGCCGATCATTGAATTCAAACAGTGTGGCATCCGCAGCGGTCCGCGGCGACGGGGCGATCATCTTCGGTGCCGATGATGGGCTCATCCGGGCGTTGGATCCACGCGACGGCTCGATCATGTGGACGTTCAACACCCGGGCCGGAACCGGTGATTACATCGAATCGTCGCCGCTGATTGCCCCGGATGGTTCAATCTATTTTGGTTCCCTCGATGGTCGGCTCTACAAACTCACGGGGAACGGGTCACCGTTGTCGGCGCTTTCGAGCTGGCCGGCGTTTCGCCGGGATGTGTCTCACACCGCCCGATCGACGTATGCGAGCAATGGTGGCGGGCGCCTGCTGAACCTCGCGACCCGCGCGCAAGTCGCCGAAAACGATACGTTGATCGCCGGTTTTTTCGTGCAGGGCTTGAGTGCGAAAGCTTACCTTGTGCGTGGCGTCGGGCCGGCCCTGGAGCAATTTGCGGTCGCCGGATTCATGGCCGACCCGCGGATTGATGTTTTCTCCGGGCAGATCCCACTGCGGGCCAATGACAATTGGGGCGATGCCGAGCCGGGTTCATCCCCGGTGGACACCGCCGAAGCTGTCGGTGCGTTTCCGTTGCAGTCCGGCAGCAAGGATGCCGCGCTCGTGCTGGCGCTGCCGTCCGGTCTGTACTCGGCGCACCTGAACTCCACGGGCACCAGGGGCGGCGTCGCGCTCTGCGAGATTTATGACGCGATCGGCGGCGATCCGACGAGTCGCCTGGTCAACCTTTCGCTCCGCGGAAAAGTTGGTGTCGGGGAACAAACCCTAATCGTGGGGGTGGTCGTTGGCGGGACGCGTGCCACGCGAATCTTGATCCGTGCCATCGGTCCCGGCCTGGCCGCGTTTGGCGTCCCCTCGGTCCTGGCCCGCCCCAGCATCGGGGTGTTTCGCGGGGCGGCTCCGCTGCGGACCAACACCGGGTGGACCAGCGACGGGTTAACCCGCGATCTTTCAGTCGCAGCAGAATCGGTTGCCGCATTTCCGTTGGTCAATGGCAGTTTTGACAGCGCGATGATTTTGACGGTCGATCCCGGGACCTACACCATTCATCTCACGGGAGTCGGAGGGACCACCGGGGAAGCTCTGGCGGAGATCTATGTATTGCCGTGAAAGGGAATCGCGCCCGCCCGGGCTGAATCGGGGAAATTCACGCTTTTCAACTGGCGGTCGACGACCGGAAAACTGCTTGCCACCCTGCACGCGCCGCGTGGACACTGCCGGACGATTACGACTGCGAACTTGATACCAAGCCAACCACGCGGGCGACAGCCCGCTCTTACCGGACGATATGGACGACAACGCTCCCAAGGAAAATCCACCCACGGATTTCAACAAACTCGACCTGAGCCAACTGCAAGGTTTCAGCTTCGGCACGCAATGGTCCCAGGAGAAATCATCTCCGGCTGACCGCGGCGCTGGCGGCGAACGAACCCGCCACGACGACCGTCGGGACGGCGGCGGTGCGCCCGATCGGCGCGATCGCCGGGCGTTTCGCCGGCCGGCGGGAGCCGAGGGGAGTGCTCCGGCGGGCGAAGCCGGTGGTCCCGGTCGTCGGGAGTCGTTCGATGCATCCCGGCCGCGCCAGGGTGGCGGTGGTGATTTTCGGGGTGGTCCTCGCCGCGAGGGAGGCCCCGCGGGGTCCGCCGGCGAACGGGGTCCGCGTTATGGTCAGGGTGGCCAGGGCTATGCGGGGCGCGGCGGCCCGCCGGAACGCGGTCCGTATGAAAGTCCCTATTACAGTGCGACGTTTTATCCTGAGGACACCAGTTTCAACACCTTGGTACAGACGATTCGGAAGACCTGCCGCACCGTTGAGTTGTTCGAGATTGCCCGCACGGTTGTGGCGAAAATCGATCGATTTGTGGTCGTGGTGACGCACCGACCGCAGCATGCGGCGCCGACGTCGGCGGCCTCGGAGGAAGGTGCTTCAGCTGCGGCGAAGCCGGCGAAACCGGTGTTTTACGTCTCGGTTCCCGATGGCATTCCCTTTGAGACCGACGAAGATGCCGTGGCGCATGTGCTTGGCCGACATCTCGACAAGTTCTTCGACACCGCCGAAGTCGAGGTCGATCCGCCCAAGGGGAATTTTCTGGTCATCAATCGTTGCGGCCTTACCGGGGCGCTGCTCGGGCCGCCGAATTACCACCGCTACAATCAAATCGTGCAGCAACACTACGCCGCCAAGGTCGGATCGCGCATGGCGTTTGAGGCGTTCCGCAGCCGGATTGAGACGATACGTGATCCTGAGATCGTGAATCAGTGGCTCGCGCAGATGAAGAAGGCCACGCGTTACACGTGGAAACTCAGCGGGGCGGCCACGCCCGCGGCGACCCCGTCGAGCGCGGCCACTCCCGCTCCTGCCACGCCGCCATCCGGCGACGCGACCTCCGACGGAAATACGACGGCGCCCGCCGAAACCCCGGCGGTTGTTCCGACGGAAGTGGCACCGGCTCCGGCCGTCGTGCCAGCTTTCGACACGCTGGAGGAAGCGCGCGTCCACTTGCTCACCCAAGCGCGCGAAAAAGCGGTGCGGACGACCGACACCGCGCGGTTTCACGGCAAAGTGGCTGAATCCATGCCGCCGGGTGAGATTCGACGGGCGGTGGAGGGTGCGTTGGAGCGCCAGCGTCGTTTCCCGCTCGATACGGCCAACGCGCTGCGCGGACGCCTGCGTCGGGAGCACTTCACGATCTTCAAGAAAGGATCGAAGGGCGTGTCCTACGTTTGTGCGGTGAAGCGAAAATTCCGCGTGCCTGGCCAGACGTTTGCCGACAGCATTGGCGCGTTGATCTCCTTCCTGGAGGCCAACCCCATGGTCCGGGCGAGTGAACTGGTGCCGAAGTTCCTCGGCATCACCGGCGTCCCCGCGCCAAAGCCGGCCGCACCGGTCGAACCTGCGGCACCTGCGCCGGCCGAAGGCGTGCCGGAGACGACGCCAGCCGCGCCGGAAACCGGCACCGGTCTCTCGATTGAAAATCGCGCGCGTCTTGCGCGGTTGCAGGGCGATCTCGTGTGGCTTGTGCGCGAAGGTTATGTGACCGAGTTTATCGACGGCCGGCTCTTCGCGTCGCCGCCCGTGGTGGAGGCGCGCAAGAAGGAGGCCGAGGTTGAGGAGCACGATCCGGAAAACTTTCCGGATGTTCCGCCAACGCCCGGCGGTGCTGACACCGGGCCCGCCCCGGTGGCGGCCACTGCGGCGGTGGAAGATGCGGCTCCGCCAGCGGCGCCGGTCGCGTCCGATGTGGTGCTGCCGCCCGCGGTGGAGACGCCGCCGCCCGGGGAGCAATCGGAGCCGCCGACAGTTCCCCCCGCGGGCAGCTGAATCCGCCGCCCGGCCCGCATCGTTCGGTCCGGTTCGTTTCCCGCTGGAGGGACGAACCGGTCTCGGGTAGATCGGATGGAACTCGCCTTTTCCTTCTACCGCAGCCGGACCGTGTGGCGTTCGTCGTCGGTGATGTCGAGTTCGAGATGGAGTGTTCCCGGCGGGAGCCAGGCGGAGATTTTGTCCGGCCATTCCACGGCCAGGCACCAGGGCGAAATCAAGAAGTCGCCGAGCAGGAGGTCGTCGACTTGCTGCGTCGTTTCGAGCCGGTAGGCATCGAGGTGCAACAGGGTCGTGCTCCCGCGGTGCAGCGAAAAAATGTTGAACGTGGGACTCGTCACGGAGTCTGAAAGACCCAGCCCGCGGGCGAGACCCTGCACAAAGGTCGTCTTGCCCACTCCGAGATCGCCGTGCAGGGCGAGCGCGGTGTCAGGGGGCAAAGCCGCCCCCAACTCGCGCGCCAGTTCGCGGGTGTCGTCGGCGCTGGCGGTGGTCACACCGATCCGGAGCTTATCGAAAATGTTCGTAGCCACGGTAGTCGTTCAAAGTTAATTCCGCGGTTGGCGGAGTGCCCGTTCTCCGGAACCGGCCAATGCAGGTGAGGCGTGTCTTGGGGAATCGCCGGCGCCACGCGCGAGCCAAAGCGGCGCGGTCCGCCCGGCTGGCGACGGCCAGCAGCAATTCGTAATCCTCCCCATCGGTGAGAGCCGCCCGCAGACCAACCCGGCCGCGAAGCGGCACCGCCGACTCGTCGAGCGCGGCCGTGGTTCCACTGGGCGTCAGCGCCGGCAGGTCCTTCGCCAGGCCGTCACTCACATCCATCATGGCGCGAACCTCCGCGCGGCGCGCGAGCCACGCCCCCTCGGCGAGGCGTGGTGCGAAGCGAAAGTGATGACCACTCGACCGGCTGCCGCCGAGTTCGCCCGTGACATAGATCCAGTCGCCGGCCCGGGCGCCACTCCGGGTGAGGATGCGCGGGCCGGTCGCCGCACCGAGCAGCGTAAGACAGGCGGACACACCATGCGCGACCTCCGCGATGTCACCGCCGACAACCGCCACGTGGTGCCGTCGGGCGACGGTGGCCAAACCCCGATAAAACAACTCGAGCCAGCGGAGGCTGACGCGGGCATCGAGCGTGATGGCGAGGACGGCGGAAACCGGCCGGCCGCCCATGGCGGCGATGTCGCTGAGATTGCGCTTGAGCAATTTCGCACCCGCCGCGCGCGCCGGCACGGTGTCGTCGAAATGTCGTCCGTAGATGACCGGGTCAACCGTGATGAGCTGTGGGCCGCGGAAAGCCGGGAGGACGGCGCAATCGTCGCCGATCCCAAACGGAGCGCGGGGGGAAACGTCACCCAGCCAGCGACGGATCGCGGTGATCAGGCCGGTTTCGCCGAGGGCCGCCACGGAATCTGGCAAGTGATTGGTGAACGGGTGCACGGCAAAATCCTCACGTGTCGAGGCCTGAAAAAATAACGCCGATGGTGTTCAGGTTGAAGCAGGCGTGGGCCACCATGGGCGTGCCGATGTGACCGCTGCGCTCGTACGCCAGGGAAAACACGACGGCGAGCACGGTCAGGGGCGCCAGGCTCGCGAGACCCTGCAGTGTATCCCAGTTCACATGCAGCAGCGCGAAGAAGACGGCCGGCAGCACGAGGGCAATCCACCGGGGGATGCGGGTGCGGAGAAAACGAAAGATCCCGGCACGAAACACGAGTTCCTCCGTCAACGGCGCAACCACCACGGCCAGCGCGATCATCACGCCGAGGAGCCAGCGGGAGTCGGCGTTGGCAAACATCCCGATGAGATCCTGGCGACCAGTTGGCAGGCCGAGTTGATTCAGCAGAAATTCCCAGACGTTGGCGGTCGCGATCAGAATCGGCAGCGAAATCAGAAAAGTGACGAACCCCGAAGTGAAAATACCGGATTGCGCCGGGGCCGGCGCGGCGGGCGATTTTTCGACGCCGAGCCGATACGCGACCACTCCGGCCAGCATGCCGAGTTGGGCGCAAGCGCCACTCAGAACCGTCAGCGCATCGCCGCGAACGCCAAAAGACCTACCCGCCAGACCGGCCGCGGCGGCGGCGAGGAAACTGGCCCCCATCACCATCAGCAGGAACGTGAAAAAATCGACGGGCGACGTCTCCCAGGGCGCAAGCCGGGAGGGGCCGCGCCGCGACCTGGCCGCCGGACGCAACACCTGCCGCCACAGGAGCACAATGCCGGCCAGGGCAAAGACGATTTCAACGGCACCGATCACATACGGGAGGGCATTGGGCATCAGGAGGAATCGACAGAGAAGCGGCCGGCGCGCATTTCAATCAGGAAACACGGCGAGTGCCGGTTGCCGCCGAGCAGCGGGTACCCGGGGCCGGTCCGCTCAGTCGCGCAGGATTCTCCCGCCGGCAAAAACCAACCTTCCGCCCACGATGGTGGTTTTCACCCGGCCGGTCAGGGTCTGGCCCGACCACGGCGAGTTGCTTGACTTGCTGAACCCGGCCTTCGCGTCGTACAGCCATTGTTCCCCGGGATCGAAAAGACAGATGTCGGCGTCCGCGCCGACGCCCAGGGTGCCGCCGGCGAGATTGAGCAATCGGGCCGGCCGGCGGGTCAGCAGATCGATCACGAACGGCAGCTTGAATCGGTTTTGCCGCACGAGCACGTCGAGGGCGACGGACAGCGCGGTCTCCAGGCCGAGGATGCCGTTGGGCGCGTAATCGAACTCCTTGTCTTTTTCGTAATCGGTGTGCGGCGCATGATCCGTCGCAATGATGTCCAGGGTGCCGTCGCGCAAGCCCGCGATCAGCGCGCGCCGATCTTCCTCGGTGCGGAGCGGCGGGTTCATCTTGAAATGGGTGTCGTAGGTGGCGAGCGAGTCTTCGGTCAGGGCGAGGTGATGCGGCGTGGCCTCGGCGGTGATGCGGGCGCCCCGCGATTTGGCGCGACGGATGATGTCGACCGAAAATTTCGAGGAGATGTGCTGCAGGTGGATGTGCGCGCCGGTGTATTCGGAGAGGATCACGTTGCGCGCGACGATCAGATCCTCGGCGGCATTTGGCCAGCCGCGCAGCCCGAGGCGGGTCGAGACGACGCCCTCGTTCATCACGGCCCCCTGGGTCATCGATTGGTCCTGACAGTGATCCATCACGGGCAGATCGAACATCTTGGCGTACTCGACCGCGCGGCGCATCAGGTCATTGGACTGGACGCAGTCCCCGTCGTCGGTGATGGCGACGACCCCGGCGCGCTTGAGGGAACCGATGGGGGCGAGGGCCTGGCCTTTCATCCCGACGGTGATGCAGCCGGTCGGGTACACCCGGATGACGGCATCCCGAACCACCACGTCCTTGATCAATTGGATGGTGCCGGCGTTGTCCGCGACGGGTGAAGTGTTTGGCATGCACACGACCGTGGTGAAGCCCCCGGCGGCCGCGGCCCGCGAGCCGGTGCCGATGGTCTCCTTGTGGGTCTGGCCAGGTTCGCGGAAATGCACGTGGACATCGACGAGTCCGGGGCACGCGACGAGACCACGGGCGTCGATCTTCCGCGCGCGTTTCTTTGCCACCGCGGAAAGGGTCGCGACGAATTTCCCGTCGGCGACAAAAAGATCGCCCACGGCGTCGCGCTTGGCGGCGGGGTCGATCACGCGGGCGTTTTTAATCCAGAGGGAGGGCATCGGGAATCGGTTAGAGACCAAAAATATCACGCACTTTACGGCGAATGGCGGCCTGCCGGGGGAGAGTGACACGACCGCGTACGACGATGATTTTCTCCCGCGGAAATTCCACCACGAGGTGGCACCGGCAAACGGTCTTGTGGTCCAGGCCGTCGGCTTCGTCGAGGAATACTTCGTGGCTGCGCGGCGGGCGATCGGGAGGCCGAATCGTGTGGCAAATGAGTCCGTTGAGCGTGGGAAAGTCGGGATTGGTGCCGATCCAATCTGGTGAGAGCACGACGAGAAAATGGGGCTGCTCTGGCCGCGGGTAGGGGACCAAGACCAAGTCCCACTGACGAGCTGATTTCACCGATGCAAAATGGCCACGTCGCGCGCGGCGGCGGCGAGGATGGCGGATTCGAGGGCGATCTCCTCCGGCAGGAGAACAGGGGGCGGCACTGCTTTACGGGGGCGGGCGGAACTCAGGCGTTTCATGGTCCGCAGTTTCTTCTGAGGTCTCAGGAGTGTTGGCATGGCGGGATGGTATCCGGGGTTGTTTGGTTTGGCAAAGTCTCACTCCGCGGGCATCACGTTTTCGGGCTGGCCGCCGGCGCAAAGGTAGAGCACGGCCATCCGGACCGCGATGCCGTTGGTCACCTGCTCCAGGATCACGCTGCGGTCGCCGTCGGCGAGCTCACTGTCAATCTCGACTCCACGATTGATCGGACCGGGATGCATGATGATCGCCTTGGGGTTCAGCCACGAGGCGCGGGTCTTGTTCAGGCCAAACATGCTGGTGTATTCGCCCAGCGAGGGAAAATGGCCGGCGGCCTGCCGCTCGTGCTGTATTCTTAGCAGCATGACAACCTCGGCGTCGGCCAGCGCCCCCCGGAGATCGTGCGATACGCTCACCCCCATGGCGGTGAACCAGGCCGGGACCAGCGTGGACGGGCCCACGAGCGTGACGGCGGCGCCCATCTTGGTCAGCGCATGAATGTTCGAACGGGCGACGCGGCTGAAGAGGATGTCGCCCAAAATGACGACCTTGCGGCCCCGGAGGGAGCCGAGGTGTTCCTTCATCGTGAACGTATCGAGCAGACCCTGGGTCGGATGCGCGTGGGCGCCGGCGCCGGCGTTGATCACCGGAATGTCCAGGATCCGAGAGAGGTAAAGGGGCGAGCCGGCCGCGGCATGGCGGATTACGATCATGTCGGCCTGGAGCGCCTGGATGTTCTCGGCGGTGTCACGCAGGGTTTCACCCTTGCTGGTGCTGCTGCTGGCGCTGTCGAGGGAGATCACGTCGGCGCTGAGCCGTTTCGCCGCCATGTCGAACGCCATGCGCGTGCGGGTGCTCGGCTCCAGAAAGAGATTGACGATGGTCTTCCCGCGCAGGGCGGGAACTTTCCGGACACTGCGCGTCAGCGTGCGTTTGAAGGCTTGGGCGGTGACGTGAATCTGGTCGATTTCGTCCAGCGAGAGTTGCTCAAGCGTCAGGAGATGGCGGCGGGTCCAGGGCATGGGCGAAAAAAGCGGATTAGCTCGGGCGGGCGGGCGGGCGAAACCGGGGAGCGGCCGGGGCCGCCGCCGGCCGGACGCGAATCCGATCGCGCAACGGCGAGGAGGGGTCGAGCACGACCTCGACCTTTTCGCTCTCGTCGCTCGCGATCGCCAGGCCGGCGTAATCGGCGGCAAACGGCAGGCGCCGGCAGCCCCGGTCGACCAGCACGGCGAGTTCGACTTTGTTGGGACGACCGTGGTCAAAAAGCTCGTCGAGCGCCGCCTTGACCGTGCGACCGGAAAACAGGACATCGTCGATCAGAATCACGGTCGCCCCACTGACATCCGCCGGGATGTGGGTGGGGGCCCGTTCTTTGGGAATGGGCCGGCGGGCGATGTCGTCGCGGTGAAAGGAAATATCCACGGCCCCGGCCTGCGCGCCGGTGATCCGGGCGAGCCGGCAGGCCAGCTCGACGCCGCCATTGGCGATGCCGAGCAACAAGACGCCCTGACGGACCGGATGCCGGGCAGAAATGGCAGCCGCGAGCCGCGTAATCGCGGCCTGAATCTCTCTGGAACCAATGATCTTTGCGGCGGCCACCACGCAAGGTTTTGACGAGCCGGGCCGGGAAACGGAAGTTTATTTAAATTTAGGCTTGCTGTACTAACCGTACTAGTGCAACTAGGACGGTGTGCTTCCGTTCTCCCTCGAATTCAAACCCGGTCTGCCGGTGGCGGAGCAGATTCTGTTTGCCGTCAAGAAGGCAGTGGTGACGGGGCAGCTGCGTCCGGGTGATCGTTTTCCCTCGGTGCGGGTGCTCAGTCAGGAACTGAAAGTGAATCCGAACACGGCGCACAAAGTGATCGCGGCGTTGGTGGCCCAGGGGGTGTTGGTCACGACACCGGCGGTTGGCAGTGTGGTGGCGGAGCGGGAACTGGGTGGACGAAAGGAACGCACGGAGTTGCTCGGGGCGGACGTGGAGTGGCTGGTGGTGGAGGCGAAGAAACTCGGCCTCGAGCTGGACGACGTGCAGTTCGCGGTGGCGGCGCACTGGAAAAAACTCACCGGAAAATGAGACCCTCCATCCCGCGTTATTGCTCGACGAGAGGCCGCCTTCCGACGAGGGGCCGCCGCCCCAATCCAACTTGTCACGTATTACGTGACAAACGATTCGGCGACGAATTAGCCGCTTGTCACGTAATACGTGACGTGAAGGCCGGTGCGGTTGGGGGACGAATATTAACATGAACATCATTGAAACGCAGAATCTCACGCGGCGGTACGGGCGGACCGAAGCGGTGCATGAACTCAACCTGGCGGTGCCGACGGGCAGCGTGTTCGCCCTGTTGGGCGCCAATGGTGCGGGCAAGACGACGACGCTCAAGGTGCTGATGAACCTGCTGCCGCCGACCATGGGGTCGGCCTCCGTCTTGGGCGTCGACTCGCGCCGGCTCGGCGAACGCGAGCGGGCGCAGATCGGCTACGTGTCGGAGAACCAGGAGATGCCGCTGTGGATGACGGTGCGGCAACTGCTCGACTACTGCCGGCCGTTTTATCCGACGTGGGATCGCGCGCTCGAGGCGACACTGTTGAAACAATTTGACCTCCCGGAGAATCGGAAGCTGGCGCATCTCTCGCGGGGGATGCTGATGAAGGCGGCGTTGCTCTCGTCGCTGGCGTACCGGCCCAAGCTGCTGGTACTCGACGAACCCTTCAGCGGACTCGACGCGCTGGTGCGCGACGAGTTCATTAAAGGCGTGCTGGAGGTATCGACGCACGGCGAATGGACCGTCGTGGTGTCGTCGCACGACATCGACGAGGTGGATCGTCTGGCGGACCGCGTGGCGATGCTGGATGCGGGCCGGCTGCGGCTGAACGAAACCACGGAGGCGCTGCAAGGGCGCTTTCGCCGGGTGGAGGTGACCGGAGCGCCGGCGGAGCTCGCGCCGATTCCCGACTGGCTCGACTGGTCGCGGGCGGGAGCGCTTACGCGGTTTGTGGATACGCGCTACGCGGGCGAGGCGAGCGAGCGAGGGTGGCGCGAGCGTTTCGGCAATGCGCCGATTACGGCCCAGCCGATGTCGTTGCGTGAAATCTTCATGGCGTTGGCGCGGGCGAACCGGGCGGAGGCGAGGGAGAAGTCCGCATGAAGCTGATCTGGCACATCGTCCGGAAAGATCTGGCCCGGCTGACGGTGCCGTTGAGCCTTTGGATCGCATTTGTCGTGGTCACGACGGCCTGGTTTGGTGCGGCGGGCGCGCCCGTGGCGGCGTCGACCGCCGTCGCCGCGGATCTGCTGGGCGGATGGATCGGCACCCTGCACGGTTCGGGCCTGGCTGGCGTGTTATTTCAGACGACCGTCGGTGCGCTGCTGGCAGCGGTGCTGGTGTTGGAGGATTTGCCGGCTGGTTCCGTGGCCTTCTGGCTGACGCGGCCAGCGAACGGACTGCGGATGGTCGCGGGAAAATCGCTCGGCGCCGCGCTCTTTTTCGCCGTGATGCCGGCGCTGGCGCTCAGCGTGGTGTGGCTGGCGTTCGGATTCACGCCGGGCGAAACGGCGGTGGCGGCGGTCGAATACGCGGGCTGGCAACTGGGGTTGTTTCTGCCCGCGCTCGCGGTGGCCGCCATGACGGGAAGCCTGGGCCGCTATGCGGTGGGGGCGCTGCTGGTCTGGCTGATCGCCGTGTTCACGGTAATCGTGGGGGACGACGCGAAGGGCGGCGCTTTGCTGCGCGCCCCGTTGCTGGATGCGCGCGGAACGGCCGTGGTGGGAATCTTGTTGGTGGGTTCGGCGGCGGTTTTCGTCCAGGCGTATTTGCGCCGGCGAAAATCCGCGTGGGCGGTGCTCGCCACCACGCTCGGATTGATGATCCTCGTGCGGGTGACCTGGAACAGCCCGTCGCAGCCGGAGCGCGCGTCGCGATCGGACGCCGGGATTACGATGGAGTGGAATCGGATGAGTTTGCAGGGGGAGGAGCCGGTGCTGACGATGACGGTTGCGGCGAGCGGTCGCGGCAGTGTCGTGGCGGCCCCGGTTTTCGGCGTGCTCAAAGTGAGCCCGGCCACCGGTGCGCCGCGCGAATACGAATTGGAGCGCGGCCGGCGGTGGGGTGAGGCGGCGGCGCTGAGGGTGGCGGGGCTGGCCACCGCAGGGGCTCCGCTCGTTTGGGAACTGGGAATGGGCCGGGCGCGGGCGCTGGCGGAGGAGTTGTCAAAGGACCGGACGGTGCCGCCTGGGGAGATCAGGATGGCGATGATGGCGGGCCGGGTGCTTTGGGAACTGCCGTTGCGTGTCGGATCGGAAGGACACGCGCAGTCGGCGCATACCCGGATTCTGAACATTGGATGGAGCGACGACCGGTCGAAGCGAAAGATCTTGCTGCAGGAACGCGACGCGCGACTCGCACTGCACCATGGCATCCGGAAGAACACCGGCGGACGCAGCGAGCGGCGGCGGGACGCGGACATGTTGGACTGCTTCCTGTTGGTGAACCGCTCCCGGGGTTATGCGCGCGCGGTGGAGATTGGCGAGTTTGGGGCCGCCCGGATGCACTCGCTGCGCGTGAGCGCGCGAGTCGTGGAGATTGAGCCGGCGGCACCGGCGGGCGCGGAATTGGCGGCGTGGGACGAGGGCGCGACGCTGGTCAAGGTGCGGTTTTCCAGCGCAGGCACGGAAGTTCGGTCGATGCCGGGCGGAAAAATCACGATCGAGGAGGCGAACCAACGATGAAGCTGATGTGGCACATTGTCTGCAAGGATCTGCGGCGGCTGCGCTGGCCGCTCGCGGCTTGGCTGGGCCTCCTGGTGGGGAAGCATGCGATTGGGATTGTTCTGATCTGGGGTGGAGCGTTTACGGAAGAAACTTTCCGGAGGCTGGAGATTGTGACCGGGGCGCTTCCGGTGGTTGAAGTCCTGTTTGCGTTCTTTCTGACGGCACGACTGGTCCACGCGGATTGCCTGGTGGGATCGAGTCAGTTTTGGCTGACGCGGCCGATTTCCGGGTGGCGGTTGCTTGGCGCGAAGATTCTCGGTGTTGTCGTACTGATCCTCAGTCCGTTGCTGGCGCTGGCGATTCCGTGGTGGATTGCCTGCGGGGTGACCGGGCCGTGGATGGCGGCGGCGGCGGTGGACCTGCTCATCTGGCCGCTCGTGGCAATCATCCCGGCGTTTCTCGTGGCGTCGCTCACCAACACGTTTGGCCGGTTTTTCGCGTGGTCGCTGCTCCTGCTCTGGCTGACGGCGATGGCGCCGTTTTATGCGCAGTTGGGATGGGCCCGGGCGACGGATGGCACGGGCGCAGGCGCGGAAGGGATGGCGAGCGCGCAGCTCCTGGTGGCTGGGGCGGTGATGCTGCTGGTCGTGGCGCTCGTGGTCACACTTCAGTTCTTGAAGCGGCAATGGCCGCGATCTGTTCTGGCGCTCGGCTGCGGCGGTGTTTTTGCGCTGAGCGTGGGGGCGATGTGGGTCGGTGAGGCCACTGCGTCCCAGGGTGGAAGTGCCGGGCGGGTTGATTGGAATGCGGAGAAGGCGGTCGGCGTGAAAATCGACTCCCTGCGGGCGGCGGTGGACAAGTCCTCGGCACAGTCGTTCGAAAACGGGGCGGCAATCACAGGCGACATGCGCGTCGCCGAACTCCCGGATGGACTGGCATTGCGGGGCGGACCGGTGGTTTTTTCGTGGCGATGGACCGATGTCGGCACCTACCGGCGATCGGGGCAGACGCACTCCGCGGCGGGAGTGACCCGCGCAAAGCGGCATGCGTACGGGCTGCAGGATCCGAAGACCGACCCGGAGACTGAGCAGTGGTTGCGCGACCAGCCTCCCGTGTTACCAACCTGGTCCGGTCCCTCCTTTTCAGAATCACAGATCCGCACCGGGACGCGGCTGCCATTGTCCCTGGTGGCCCGCGCTCAAAAGGAACCGACCGACGTGCGCATGAACGGTATGTTTGAGCTTCTCCGTCCTGCCGTGCTGATTGAAACCCGGATGCAAAAGGGCGGCTGGACGGCGGGTGGGGGAGTGGGAATGCGCGTGGTGGAGGTCGAAGCGGGCACCCGGACTGCCACGCCGAAATCTCGGCGACCGCGGGAGATGAAGATGGTGACCGTGGTGGAGTCGTCGGTGTACTACTTGAGTGAAGCGGCGCAATGGTTCATCGCGCGTTGGAGCACAAGGCAGTTGCGGTGGTGGCACTGGTATGGGATCAATCGTCTCGTGTTGAACCGCAGTCACGGGATGGGCGTCGTCAGCGTGCACCGGGGGTCACCTGCGGTCAGAATTGCCGCGGTGGCGTTGCAGTCCACCACCTTTGCAGCGGAGGTGCCGCTAGTGCGGCGCGGCGAGCAATGGGTGCGTGAACATGCCGATTGGTTTGACGGCGCGGAGTTGGCGATTCTGGACTGGGTGCCGGTGGCGCGGTTTTCGCGCAGCGTGTCGGTGGAGGAATTCAAGTTCGCGCCGTGACTGTTTTTCGCCCGGGCGTGAAAAACCGAGCGGCGGAACCACGGAACTTCCGACACCTTTCCCGACAGATCTGATCAACAATAAGCAACCTGACCCCCTCGGATCGGCGCATCGGTGTCTTGTATCCGAGTGTTACTGACATGAGAGCTTCTCATCCCCGCGCCGGAGAAACGACGCGGGAGCGATTGGTTCGGCTGCGGGATTTGCGACGAGGTCTGCCGGGGCGGGTGGCGATTTCGAATCCGCCA
>SXGU01231358.1_pt1 | contig 29365 bp, 12 predicted proteins | sample 3174531 | NCBI WGS metagenome assembly SXGU01 (sample SAMN11356863, study PRJNA531348) | freshwater metagenome | isolation source: freshwater sample F1-140 | place: China: Fuxian Lake, Yuxi | collected 2017-12-25 | reverse complement strand
TGGAGTTCAAGACCGCACCATCGCCCAAGGCGGCGTGTGCCAAGGCGGCGGCGCAGATTGTCCAAAAGCGCTACGTGGACGGTGTGCGCGGCCAGCCGGTGTATCCATGGGCGGTGGGCTTTAGTGGCAAAGGCGTGGTGGTGCGGTTGGTTGGGGATGGCCGGGCGCATCTGCAAACTGTTTCTGGCCCTGTTTCTGGCCCTGTTTCTGGCCCTGTTCCTGAGCCTGACCTTGCCCGCCGCCACACCGGTAACCCCTCGCAGGGCTGACCCTTGCGGCGGCTGTCCCTGAAAGTCAGGCAGAGCCTGAGCTTGCGTGGTCAGGGTTGGTCTGCGGCCAGGCTTGCGGGCGTCATCGGTCGACCCGGCACCGGCCCGGATCGGTGTCAGCACCTAAAGCCCCAAGCCACCCGCAAATACACAATGACCTGATCGCGCTCGGCATCGCTCAAGGCCTTGCCGTAATACAGAATCTCGCCAAACGTGGCCAGGCTCGCCTCGTTGCCCTCGCTGCGCCCGATGTACAGCGCCTTTTTGCCTGGCGCGACCGTCGAATCTGCGGCCGCGACCCTACTGGTGGTGGTCGCCGTCGCCGAAAAGTACCGCTTGCCACCCGAAATGCGTCCGCACAACACGTACGCCCTGCCGGACTTGAGCGTCAACTCGCCGCCGCTGTTGTCGTTTTGCGACTGGAAGTGCACGGCACCGCTGGCCTTGCCGCCGTGCTGTTCGATCGCCCAGTCGGTGTCGCGGTTGCCGTGGTGGCCGAGGCTGCCCCAGGATTTCGGCGTTTCGTAGCGGACGACGGCGAAAAACGTGAACTCAGCCGTCAAGTCGAAGGGTGCGCTGAACAGGCCGCTGCCATTGGCGAAGTCCACGCCTGGCTGGCCGAGGATGCCGAGCGCCTCCAGCTTGGGGCCGCCGCTACCGCCTGCAACCGACAGGTGGCGGCCGTTGCCGCTCAAGTTTAGCCAGGCTGTGACCGCGCCGCCCGAGGCCGCGACCGACGACGGCACGGCAGCGTTGTCATGGGCCGCGAGGCCGGGCAAGGCTGGCAACTCGCACAGTTTCTTGCCAGCGACGCCGGCGCCCGCGTTGCAGACATCGCCTTCGGTGCACAGGTTGTCGTCGCTGCACGCGCCGGGGACGGGGCTGTGGCTGCAGCCGCTGGCGGGTTTGCAGGCGTCGGCGGTGCAGGCGTTGCCGTCGTCGCAGCTCGTGGCGGCGCCGGCCACGCACACCGCGCCCTGGCAGGTGTCCTTGGTTGTGCACGCGTCGCCGTCGTCGCAGGCGGTAGGTCGAGCGGAACTGCAAAGGCACTCCGCCCCGAACGACCGGCACCAAAACGCCGTCGCCCCACCTTGATAGCCCCCGCCGGTCCTTCCGGCAACAGCGCGATCGCGACTGTGCGCCGCTGTTTTCGCGCTGTCAACGGCCAAATTCCCGAGCGGCAAACAGACCCGCCCCGCCCAGGGCCAGCAAGGGCCATCGAGCCGCTAGCCCCGAGCACCCCGACCACCAAGTCCAGACCGTTATCGCGCGCCGGGCTGTGCTTTCGCGCCCTACGCCGCCCAATCCAGCTCGACCGGGTCGTCCACGCCGTCGAACTTGTCGTTCGGCGTCTCGTCCACGTTGTCACCAAAGGTCCCCGGCGGCCCACGAATGGCGATGACATCGTCGCCATCGCAGTCGCCGGCCTCGCGCCACTAGGCGACATGGCGGTGGCTCTCCTTGGATTCAGTCGGCGTTGGCAGCGCTCCAAGCCGCCAGTTGGTCGACGGACACCGCTGCCAAGTCCGCACGACTTCTCGAACGTCGCGGGCGACTTCGGTTGCACGCCCCTCCCGGCGGCGGGCACAGTGACCAATCCGCCTTCCCGCGACTCGCCCTGTGCCTGTGTCTGTTCCTGCCCCTGTCCCTGCCCCTGCCGCCGAAGGCGCTGACGCTGAATCCTGCACCGGCTGACACCTCACGGCGGTGCGCAGTCGTGCACACAACCACGCTGCCCAGCCACGCGCAGGCGTGGCTTTGTTGTGTGAGCCTGCGGCTTTAGCCGCCGGGAGACCTCTCCGCGGCCTTCAAACGCCGGGGTCCGCCCTTGCCTGACCAAGCCGCGCTGCTCGCCTGCTCAGTTATTCGCACAACACATCACGCCCCCAATCCACGGCAGCGAGTTGCCATTCTTGACGCAGGTCTTCTCGCTGGCATCGATCCGATAGGTCTCGGCAATACAGCTGGTCCCACTATTCTGGATCTTGCCTTGACAGCTCGACCCCACACCCGCCATTTCCTTGTTGTCGTTGATGCCACAGGGCTGACACAAGCTGCCATGGTTGCTGGCATTGGCCGCCCAGCAGCCCGGCGAGAACGCAATCGCCTGCGAAATCGACTTCATCAGCGCGGTGTCGCCGTACGTGCACACGTGGTAGGTCTTGCCGCACAGCGCCGCGGGGCTGCCGGTGCCGGTCGCGCCAATCCAGCCCGACCACGCGCCGCTGCACATTGCAATCTTGGGATACGTCACGGCGTCAAGGAGCCCATCGCGGGTGCCGTCCGCGCATGCCGCGTCTTCGGACTTGCAGGTCGACGAGCAGCCATCGCCGCTGGTGGTGTTGCCGTCGTCGCATTGCTCGCCCAGCGAAGCGATGAGGACGCCGTCGCCACACACCCCCGGCTTGCAGATACCGGTAAAGCACACGCCAGTCGAGTTGCAGATAGTCTTGTCCGCTACATTGGCATTGATGCAGCCCGTGCCGGTATTGCAGCTATCTGTCGTACACGGGTTGGTGTCGTCGCAGTTCTTGAGCGGCGGCGTGCAACTGCCACCGGCGCACACATCGGGCCCAGTGCAGGCGTTGCTGTCGTTGCAGGCGTTGGTGTTGGCGGTGTGCTGGCAGCCGTCGGCGGCCTCGCAGCTGTCGGTCGTGCACACATTGCTGTCGTTGCAATTGAGCGAGCTGCCGGCTCCGCAGGCACCGTTGAGGCACTTGTCGCCGACGGTACACACGCTGTTGTCGGCATTGCAGCCCACGCCGTTTTGCGGCGCGCCGTCGAATACGCAGTTGCCGGTGGCCTGGTTGCAGCTGTCATTGGTGCACAGGTTGCTGTCGTTGCACACCTTGCCGGCGCCGGCCTGGCACGCGCCCGAAACGCAGCCGTCGTTGACAGTGCAGGCATTGCCGTCGCTGCAGCTGGCGCTGTTGTTGCTGTGCTTGCAGCCAGTCGCCGGGTCGCAGCTGTCGTTGGTACAGGCGTTGGCGTCGTCGCAGTTCAGCGTGGTGCCGGCGCCGCAGCTGCCGTTGTTGCACTTGTCGCCGACCGTGCACACGTTGTTGTCGGCATTGCACGACCCGCCCTGGTTGATGGGCGTCAGGTTGCACTTGCCCGTTGACGTCGTGCACTGGTTCTGCGCGCAGGCGGTGTCGCCGCTCGTGCTGCAAGTGACCACCGTGCTGCTGTTGATGGCGCACTTGTAGGGTAGCGCACTCTTGTCGCAGAACAGCGTGCCGTTGCACAGGTTGCCATCTTCCAGGCTCGCGCAGTCGCTGTCTTGCGCACAGGCGCAGGTGTTGCTGCCGCCCACGCACTTGCCGGCGGCGCAGGCGTCGCCGACCGTACAGCTGTTGCCGTCGTCGCAGCTGTTGTTGTTGTTGGTGACTTTGCAGCCGGTGGCCTTGTCGCAGCTGTCGTTGGTGCAGGCGTTGCCGTCGTCGCAGGTGATGTTGCTGCCCTTGCAGGCGCCGGCGCCGCAGATGTCGCTGCTGGTGCAAGCATCGCCGTCGTTGCAGGCGATGGTGTTGTTGGCATAGGCGCAGCCGCTGGCCGGGTTGCAGCTATCGCTGGTGCACACATTGCTGTCTTTGCAGGCAATCGCCGAGCCGGCGCACACCTTGTTGCTGCACACGTCGCTGCTGGTGCAGGCGTTGCTGTCGTTGCAACTGGACGTGTTGGCCGTGAACACGCACCCGGAACTCGCATTGCAGCTGTCGTTGCTGCACGGGTTGCTGTCGTTGCAGGTCACGTTGCCGCCCGACGTGCACACGCCGCCCGAGCAGGTGTCGCCGGTCGTGCAGGCGTTGCTGTCGTCGCAGCCGATGGTCACGTTGCTGAACACACAGCCCGTGGTGCCGTCGCAGGTGTCGTTGGTGCACACGTTGGTGTCGTCGCAGGTGATGCTGCCGCCCGCGCAGCTGCCGCCGCCGCACTTGTCGTTGTTGGTGCAGGCGTTGCCGTCGTCGCATGGCGCGGTGCTGTTGGTGTGGGTGCACTGGCCGGTGGTGGTGTTGCAGCCGTCGACGGTGCACGGGTTGCTGTCGTTGCAGTTGGCTGCACCGCCGGGCACGCAGGCCGAACCGCTGCACGCGTCGCCAATCGTGCAGGCGTTGCCGTCCGTGCACGGGCTGGTGTTGGGCGTGTAGGTGCAGCCACTGGTGGCGTTGCAGCCGTCGGTGGTGCAGCCATTGCTGTCGTTGCAGCTGATGCTGGCGCCAGGCAGGCACACGCCGTTGGTGCAGGCGTCGCCGCTGGTGCAGACGCTCTTGTCGGCGTCGCAGGTGGTGCCGTTGCTGGCGTTGACCGCGCCGCACTTGCCGGTGTTGGTGGCGCACGCGGTCTTGCTGCAGGTGGTATCCAGGCTGGTGTCGCAGGTCACAATCGTGGCGGCGTTGACCTTGCACTGGTAGGGCAGGGCGCTCTTGTCGCAAATCAAAGTGCCGTTGCACAGGTTGCCGTCTTCGCTACCCGCACAGTCGCTGTCTTGCTGGCAACCGCAGGTGTTGGTGCCCGCTTTGCAGCTGCCGCTTGCGCACACATCGCCATTGGTGCACGCGTTGCCGTCGCTGCAGCTGGCGGTGTTGTTGGCGTGGTCGCAGCCGGTCGACGCGTTGCAGCTCTCGTTGGTGCAGGGGTTGCCATCGTCGCAGTAGCTGGCCACGTTGACGCTGGTGCCCTTGCAAGCGCCATTGCCGCAGGCATCGCCGGTGGTGCAGGCGTTGCCGTCGTTGCACGGAATGGTGTTGTTGGCGTATTTGCAGCCGCTGGTCGCGTCGCAGCTATCGGTGGTGCACAGGTTGCTGTCGTCGCAGCCGACCGCGCCGCCGCTGCACGAGCCGCCGGAGCACTTGTCACTCTGCGTGCAGGCGTTGCCGTCGTCGCAGCTGGCGGTATTGGCGGTGTAGGCGCACTGGCCGGTGCTGGTGTTGCAGCTGTCGCTGGTGCACAGGTTGCTGTCGTTGCACACGGTCGCGCTGCCGGCCTTGCACGAACCGGCGTTGCAGGCGTCGCCAACGGTACAGGCGTTGTTGTCGCTGCAGGGCGAGGTGTTGGCGGTGTTGACGCAACCGTTCTTGGCGTCGCAGCTGTCATTGGTGCAGGCGTTGTTGTCGTTGCAGTTCAGCGACGTGCCGGCCACGCAATTGCCGTTGTTGCACGCATCGCCGCTGGTGCACACGCTGGCGTCGGCGTCGCAGCCCTTGCCCTGATTGATGGCGGCGGGCGCACACTTGCCGGTCGAGGTGGTGCAGGTGTTCTGCGCACAGGTGGTGTTCGCGCTGGGGTCGCAAGTGACGACCGTGCTGGGGCTGACCTTGCAGGCATAGGGCAGGCTCGACTTGTCGCAGAACAGCGTGCCGTTGCACAGGTTGCCGTCTTCCTGGCCGGCGCAGTCGCTGTTCTGGGTGCAGCCGCAGGTGTTGCTGCCGCCGGTACAGGTGCCACCTGAGCAAGCGTCGCCGCTGGTGCACGGATTGCCGTCGTCGCAGCTGGCGGTGCTGTTGGCGTGGGTACAGCCGGTGCTGGCGTTGCAGCCGTCGGTCGTGCACGGGTTGTTGTCGGTGCACGCGACCGCGACGTTGATGTTGGTCCCGGCGCAAACGCCGCCCGAGCAGCCATCGCCCGTCGTGCAGGCGTTGCCGTCGTTGCAACCGATGGTGTTGTTGGCATAGGCGCAGCCGCTGGACGCATTGCAGCTATCGGTCGTACACACATTGCCGTCGTCGCACTGCAAGGCCGCGCCGCTGCAGGTGCCGCCGCTGCACACGTCGCTCTTGCTGCACGCGTTGCCGTCGTCGCAACTCAGCGTATTGTTGGTGTACACGCAGTTGCCGGTGCCGCCGTTGCAGGCGTCGTTGGTGCACGGATTGCTGTCGTTGCAGACGGTGGCAGCGCCGGGCTTGCATGCGCCGGCGTTGCAAACATCGCCGACCGTGCATGGGTTGCTATCGCTGCACGGTGCGGTCGAGTTGGCGTAGCCACAGCCCTTCTTGGCGTCGCAGGTGTCGTTGGTGCAGCCGTTGTTGTCGTTGCAAGTGAGCTTACTGCCCGCGAGGCACACGCCATTACTGCACGCATCGCCGACCGTGCACACGCTGCTGTCGGCGTCGCAGGGGCCGTTGTTGTTGATGGCGACAAAGCCGCACGAGCCCGTGCTGGTGGCGCAGGTGTTCTTGGTGCAGGTGGTGTCGGCGCTGGCGTCGCAGGTCACCACGGTCTTGGGGTTGACCGCGCACTTGTACGGCGCCGAAGTCTTGTCGCAGAACAGGGTACCGTTGCACAGGTTGCCGTCCTCGCTGGCGGCGCAGTCGCTGTCTTGCTGGCAACCGCAGGTGTTGGTGCCCGGCTTGCAGGCGCCGGCCGCGCAGACGTCGCCGCTGGTGCACACGTTGTTGTCGCTGCAACTGGCGGTGTTGTTGGTGTGCGCACAGCCGCTGGTCGCCACGCACGAGTCGCTGGTGCAGGCGTTGCCGTCGTCGCACAGCACCGCGGCGTTGACCGCCGTGCCTTTGCATGCGCCGGCCGCGCAGACGTCGCCGGTGGTGCAGGCGTTGCCGTCGTCGCAGCCGACGGTATTGGCGGTGTTGACGCAGCCACTGGACGCATTGCAGCTGTCGGTGGTGCACACGTTGTTGTCGTTGCACGCAATCGCGCTGCCCTTGCAGCTGCCGGCGGCACAGGTGTCGTTGGCGCTACACGCGTTGCCGTCGTCGCAGCCGAGCGTGTTGTTGGCAAACACGCACTGGCCGGTCGAGCCGTTGCAGCTGTCGGTCGTGCACGGGTTGCCATCGCTGCAGGTGGTGGCGGCACCGGCCTTGCAGGCGTTGTTCTGGCACACATCGCCGACCGTACACGGGTTGCCGTCGCTGCATGGAACGGTGTTGGCCACGTTCTTGCAGCCGGTCTTGGCGTCGCAGCTGTCGTCCGTACAGGCGTTGCTGTCGTTGCAGTTCAGGCTCGATCCGGCGGTGCACTGGCCGCTTTTGCAGGCGTCGCCGGCCGTGCAGGCGCTGCCGTCGGCGTCGCAGGCGCCGTTCTCGTTCTTGGCGACCAGGCCACACTTGCCGGTGCCCGTTGCACAGGTGTTGGTTGCGCACACGGTGTTGACGCCCGGGTCGCAGCTGACGACCGTGCTCTGGTTGACCTTGCACTGGTACGGCAAGGCCGACTTGTCGCAGAACAAGGTGCCATTGCACAGGTTGCCGTCCTCTTGGCCTGCGCAGTCGCTGTTCTGGTTGCAGCCGCAGGTGTTGGTGCCGCTCTGGCACTTGCCGGCCGAGCAGACGTCGCCCGCGGTGCAGCCGTTGCCGTCGTCGCAGGCCGCGGTGTTGTTGGCGCTGACGCAGCCAGCCTTGGGGTCGCAGCTGTCGGTCGTGCACGCGTTGTTGTCGGTGCAGAGCACGGTCGGGTTGACCGTAGTCCCGGCGCACTTGCCCGTGGCGCAAACGTCGTTGTTGGTGCACGCGTTGCCGTCGTTGCAGGCAAGCGTGTTTGCCGCGTTGACACAGCCAGCGCTGGGGCTGCAACTGTCGGTCGTGCAGGCGTTGCCGTCGTCACAATTGGCCGCCGTGCCGCCGCAGGCGCCGGACGCACACTTGTCGCCGACGCTACACGCATTGCCGTCGTCGCAGGGGTTGGTGTTGGCACTGAACACGCAGGCGCCCGACGTGGCGCTACAGCTGTCGGTGGTGCACGGGTTGCTATCGTTGCAGACCTGTCCCGGGCCAGGCTGGCAGGCGCCGTTGCTGCACGCGTCGCCGACGGTGCACGGGTTGCCGTCGCTGCACGGGCTGGTGGTGGCCTTGTTGGCGCAGCCGGTCTTGGCGTCGCAGCTGTCGGTGGTACACGGGTTGCTGTCGTCGCAGTTCTGGACGGAGCCCGCCTTGCACGCGCCCGCCGCACAGGCGTCGCCACTGGTGCACACACTGCCATCGGCGTCGCAGGCCTTGTTTTCGTTCTGGGCCACGTAGCCGCATTTGCCGGTCGCGGTCGCGCACAGGTTCTTGCTGCAGAAGGTGTCGCCGCTGACATCGCAGCTGACCACGGTCTTGGGATTGACCGCGCACTTGAACGGCGGCGACGTCTTGTCGCAGAACAAGGTGCCATTGCACAGGTTGCCGTCTTCCTGGCCGGCGCAGTCGCTGTCTTTGGTGCAGCCGCAGGTGTTGGTGCCGCTCTGGCAGGCGCCGCTGCCGCAAAGGTCGCCGCTGGTGCAAGGGTTGCCGTCGTCGCACAGCTGGGTGTTGTTGCTGTGACCGCAGCCGGTGCTTGGCGCACAGGTGTCGCTGGTGCACGGATTGCCATCGTCGCACAGCTGCGCGGCGTTGACGGCCGTGCCCTTGCATGCGCCGGCCGAGCAGGTGTCGCCGGTGGTGCAGGCGTTGCTGTCGTTGCACGAAAGCGAGTTAGCGGCGTTCTGGCAGCCGGCCGAAGGGCTGCAGCTGTCGTTGGTGCACGGGTTGTTGTCGTTGCAGTTCAACGCCGAGCCAGCACAGGCGCCACCTGCGCACGCATCGTTGGCGCTACAAGCGTTGCCGTCGTCGCAGGGCAGGGTGTTGTTGGTGTACGCGCACTTGGCTGTCGCCTTGTCGCAGGCATCGCTGGTGCAAGGATTGCTGTCGTTGCACACCAGGCCGGCGCCCGGTACGCAAGCCGCATTGGCGCAGACGTCGCCGACCGTGCAGCTGTTGCCGTCGCTGCACGGCGCACCATTATGCTTGTAGACGCAGCCCGAGGCCGGGTTGCAGCTATCGTCCGTGCACGCGTTGTTGTCGTTGCAGACGACGGTGGTCCCGGCCTTGCAGGCGCCGGCAGAGCACGCGTCGTTCTGGGTGCACACGCTAGCGTCGGCGTCGCAGGGCTTGCTGTCGTTCTGGGGCACATAGCCGCATTTGCCGGTGCTGGTGGCGCAGGCGTTCTTGCTGCAGGTGCTGTCGGCCGCCGGGTCGCAGCTGACAACCGTCTTGGGGTTGACCACGCACTTGTAGGGCAGCGCCGACTTGTCGCAATAGAGCGTGCCGTTGCACAGGTTGCCATCTTCCTGGCCCGCGCAGTCGCTGTCCTGGGCGCAGCCGCAGGTGTTGGTGCCGCTCTGGCACTTGCCGGCCGCGCAGGTGTCGCCGGCCGTGCAGCTGTTGCCGTCGTCGCAAGCCGCGGTGTTGTTGGCGCTGACGCAGCCGGCCTTGGGGTCGCAGCTGTCGGTGGTGCAGGCGTTGTTGTCGGTACAGAGCACGCTCGGGTTCACGCTCGATCCGGCGCAGGCGCCCTTGCTGCAGACGTCGCCGGTGGTGCACGCATTGCCATCGTTGCATGGCAGGGTATTGGCCGCGTTTTGACAGCCCGCCGAGGGGCTGCAGCTGTCACTGGTGCAAGGATTGCTGTCGTCGCAGTTGACGCCCGAACCGGCACAAACGCCGCCCGAGCACTTGTCGCTGACGCTGCATGCGTTGCCGTCGTTGCAGGGGTTGCTGTTGGGCGCAAACGCGCACTGGCCGTTGCTGCCGCAGCTGTCGGTGGTACACGGATTGCCGTCGTTGCACACCTGAGCCGGGCCGGGCTGGCAGGCGCCGCTGGCGCAGGTGTCGCCGATGGTGCAAGCGTTGCCATCGCTGCACGGGTTGGTGGTGTTCTGGTTGCTGCAGCCGGTCTTGGCGTTGCAGCTGTCGGCGGTGCACGGGTTGCCGTCGTCGCAGTTCTGGGCTGTCCCTGCCTTGCACAGGCCGCTCGCGCAAGCGTCGCCGCTGGTGCAGACGCTGCCGTCGGCGTCGCAGCCCTGGCCGTCGTTCTGGCTGGCGTAGCCGCACTTGCCGGTGCTGGCGGTGCACACGTTCTTGGTGCAGAAGGTGTCGCCGCTGGTGTCGCAGCTGATCACCGTCTTGGCGTTGACTGAACACTTGAACGGCGGCGCTGACTTGTCGCAGAACAGCGTGCCGTTGCACAAATTGCCGTCCTCTTGCGCCGCGCAGTCGCTGTCCTGGGCGCAGCCGCAGTTGTTGGTGCCGGGCTTGCAGGCGCCGCCGCCGCACACGTCGCCAACTGTGCAGGGGTTGCCATCGTCGCACACCGCCACGTTGTTGCTGTGGCCGCAGCCGGTCTGCGGCGCACATAGGTCGGCGGTGCAGGGGTTGCCGTCGTCGCACAGCACGGCCACGCTGACCGCAGTGCCCTTGCACGCGCCGGCCGTGCACGTGTCGCCGGTGGTGCAGGCATTGCCGTCGCTGCACGCCAAGCTGTTGGCCGTGTTCTGGCATCCCGCCTTGGGGTCGCACGTGTCATTGGTGCACGGATTGCTGTCGTTACAGTCCAACGCCAAGCCCGCGCATTTGCCGTCGCCGCAGGTGTCGCCACCGCTGCAGGCGTTGCCGTCGTCGCACGGCAGCGTCACGTTGACGTAGGCGCACTTGGCTGTGGCTTTGTCGCAGCCGTCGCTGGTGCACGGGTTGTTGTCGGCGCACTGCAAGCCAGGACCGGGAATGCACGCCGCATTGCCGCACACGTCGCCGACCGTGCAGGTGTTGCCGTCCGTGCAGGGCACGCTGTTGTTCTTGAACACGCAGCCGGTGGTCGGGCTGCAGCTGTCATCGGTGCACGGGTTGTTGTCGTTGCACGCTTGGGTGGCGCCGGCTTTGCACGCGCCGCCCAGGCACACGTCGTTGCTGGTGCACACGCTGGCGTCGGCGTCGCAGGGCTTGTTCTCGTTTTGCGCGACGTAGCCGCACTTGCCCGTCTTGGAGTCGCAGGTGTTCTTGCTACACGTGCTATCGGCGGCCGGGTCGCAGCCGACCACGGTCTTGGGGTTGACGACGCACTTATACGGCGCGTTCGACTTGTCGCAGAACAGCGTGCCGTTGCACAGGTTGCCATCTTCCTGGGCGGCGCAGTCCGCGTCTTGCGAGCAGCCGCAGGTGTTGGTGCCACTTGCACACTTGCCGCCGCTGCAGACGTCGCCGGTGGTGCAGGTGTTGCCGTCGTCGCAGTTGGCCGTGTTGTTGGCATGGGCGCAGCCGGTCTGCGGCGAGCAGCCGTCGTTGCTGCACGGATTACCATCGTCGCAGACGACCTTGGGATCCACCTGTTTGCCCGAGCAAGATCCGCCCGCACACAAGTCGCCCGCGGTGCACTGGTTGCCATCGTCGCAGGGGTTGGCGTTGGCCGTGTTGCTGCAGCCGGTCTTGGGCGTACAGGCGTCGGTGGTGCACGGGTTCTTGTCGTCGCAGCTGACGGGGCCGCCCGAGCATACGCCGGCCTTGCAGCTGTCGGCCTGGCTGCATGCGTTGCCGTCGTCGCACGGGTTGGCGTTGGCCGCAAACGCGCACGCGCCGCTTGCCGGGCTGCAACTGTCGGTGGTGCACGGGTTGCTGTCGTTGCAGACCGTCGCGGCGCCCGAGACACAGGCACCCGACTTGCAGGCGTCGCCGACCGTGCACGGATTGCCATCGACGCAAGCCCCGGTGTTGGCTGCAAACACGCAGCCGGCCTTGGGGTCGCAGCTGTCAGAGGTACACGGGTTGCCATCGTTGCACGGTAGCGCAGTGCCGGGCGCGCACGCACCGGCTTTGCAGGCGTCGCTGGTGCTGCAGACGCTGCCGTCGGCGTCGCACGGTTTGCCTTCGGCGATGGCGACCAGCGCGCACTTGGCGGTCTTGGTGTCACACTGGTTTTGCAGGCACGCCGAGTTGCTGCTGGCGTCGCAGCTCACAATGGTCTTGAAGTTGACCTCGCACTTGAACGGTGCGGCGCTCTTGTTGCAGAACAGCGTGCCATTGCACAGGTTGCCGTCCTCCTGGCTGGCGCAGTCGGCGTCGGTTGCGCAAGCGCAGGTGTTGGTGCCCGAACTGCACTGTGCAAACTTGCAGATGTCGCCCACCGTGCACGGATTGCCGTCGTCGCATGGCGTGGCCAGGGCTTGGTATTCGCAGCCGTTGGTCACCGAGCAGATGTCTTTGGTGCACGGGTTTTCGTCGTCGCAGACAGCGGCACTGTCGAGGTCGACGCCCTTGCAGGCGCCGCCCGCGCAGACGTCGCCGGCGGTGCACGCGTTCAGGTCGTCGCAAGGCACGGCGTTGAGCTGGTGCAGGCAGCCCTGCTTTGGATTGCAGCTGTCCGTCGTACAGGGGTTGACGTCGTCGCAGTTGATGGCTTTACCGGCGCAGATGCCTCCGCCGCAGGCATCCGCGGCTGTACACGCATTGCCGTCGTCGCACAAAGCCTGCGTATTCTGATACTTGCACAAACCGCTGCCCTGATCGCAGGCTTCGTTGGTGCACGGGTTGCCGTCGTCGCAGCCGAGCACCGGTCCTGGAATGCACGCGCCGCCTTTGCACGCGTCACCCTGCGAACAGGCGTTGCCGTCACTGCAGGGCAGGGTGCTTGCCGCGAATTTGCAGCCGTCCTTGGCATCGCAGGTGTCAACCGTGCAGGCGTTGCCGTCGTTGCACGGCAGTTTTTGGCCCGGGTAGCACTGGCCTTGCAGGCACTGGTCGCCGCTGGTGCATACCGTGCCGTCGGCGTTGCAGGCTTTGCCTTCGTTGAGCGCTGTGACGGTGCACTTGCCGGTTTTGGGGTTGCACTGGTTCTTGGCGCAGTCGCCATCGGCGCCCGAGTCGCAGGTCACCACCGAAACCGGGTTGACTTTGCACGACCACACCGCCGTCGATTTGTCACAGTACAGCGTGCCGTTGCACAGGTTGCCGTCTTGCTGGCCGGCGCAGTCGCCGTCGCTGGTGCACTTGCAGGTACTTGCGCCAGAGCTGCACTTGCCGTCCTTACAGGCGTCGCCGGCAGTGCACGGGTTGCCGTCGTCGCAGCCCTGCAGGTTGTTGGTGTGCATGCAGCCGAGCGTCGGGTGGCAGCCCTCCGTGGTGCACGGGTTGCCGTCGTCGCAGCTGACCGAAAACACCATCGGCTTGCCCTGGCACTGGCCGGTCTTGCCGCACAAGTCGTTCTCGGTGCAGGCGTTGTTGTCGTCGCAGGCGATGGCGTTGGCGATGTGCTGGCAGCCGCTGTCGGCCGCGCAGCTGTCCGTCGTGCAGGGGTTTTTGTCATTGCAATCCAGGCCCGTGCCGGCACAGGTGCCGCCCGCGCACAGATCGCCGCCGGTGCACGCGCTGTCATCGCTGCATGGCGCATTGTTGGGTGAGAACAGACACTTGCCGCTGGTGCTGTCACACGCGTCATCCGTACAGGGGTTGCTGTCGCTGCACACTTTGAGCTTGCCGGACACGCAGGCCTTGTTGTCGCACAAGTCACCGATGCTGCAGGCGTTGTCGTCACTGCATCCGGCAGCGGCGAGCATGGTGTAGAGGCATCCCTTGACCGCATCGCAGATGTCGCTTGTGCATGGATTGGCGTCGTTGCAGTTCAAGCCGGCGCCAGCCGCGCAGATGCCGAGCTTGCAGGCGTCGCCGACGGTGCACGCGGAGTCGTCGCTGCAAGGCAGGACGCTGTTCTCGTATGCGCAGCCGTCCGGCGTGCACAGGTCGGCCGTGCACGGGTTGGCATCGTCGCAATTGATGCCGGCGCCCGCGCAGGTGCCCGCAGTGCAAGTGGTCTTGGGCGTGCACGGTTTGGCGTCGTCGCACGGCGAGCCTTCTGGCAACTCGTTGAGCGCGCAAAAGCCGCCCTGGCACTTGGCGACCACACAGGCGTCCGCGGCCCCGTCCAGGATCTGGCAGTCCGAGTCGCTGGCGCACGGCAGCTTGGGCGGACCGCCGTCCGCGGTGGCGTCACCTGCTGCATCGATGGAGTCTGCGAGGTCCGTGCCACTGCCGTCGGCGTCGACTCCGGCGCCCGAGTCGGCGCTGTCGGCGGCGTCGGCAGGGGCGACCTCGCCCGCTGCGGTTTCCTGCTCGATTTCTGCGGTTGCGGCGACGTCTAGCGCGATCGTGACGTCGCCTGCGTCCGGCAGTGCGATGTCCAAGCCAACAACGCCAACGACGTCGCCGTCGGCGCTGCCATCACCCAGGCCAACGTTGCCAATTTCGGCGCCAGCCAAGGTGTCGGGGTCGGAAATCCCGACAACGCTGACCTCGTCGCCGCATGCCGCCAATGCCATAGCGAGCGTGAGCCAAACGGCCGTCCGCCACAGCCAAACTTGTCTAGCGCACATGTGCGGCGCCCTCCTAGCACGATCGCAGACGCGTGCCCGGGATTGCACTTAGCCGACTGCAAACGGTCGGGGATCCTCTCTTTACGGATGATTACAAATCTGCGCACCCACCGGATTGCGGCTGCCGAGCCCGGTAAGGTCGGCGCGCTCAAATGCGTCATGCGGCGGAACGCCCATTCGCACAAACGACCAAAACGACGCAAAAGTCCGCCAGGCACAGCCGTCCAGGCACACGGCCGCGATGTCGCGATTGCGCCGCACGTGGTCCAGCAGCGCCCGAGCGTCGGCGAACACCAGTCGCTGGCCGGCGCTCGTCAGCGCATAGCATTCTTCGGCAGCGGCCGGTGGCAGCGTGCCCGCCAAAGAGGGTGGAGCACCGCGGCGCGCCTGCTCGCGGGCCGCAACGCGCTCCGGCAGCGTCGGCCGGTCGCCGCCAATGCCTTGTAGGATGCGTGCCGGCCAGAATGTCTTGACGAGGGCGTTCATGCGGTCTCCCGGGAAGATTGCGCCGCGCGACCAACCTGCATCGGTCGGTTCCGGCGCTTTCACTCGAGCCAAGCAAGATTCGTGCCAAGCGCTGTAGTTGGGCGTGTGTTCCGCAATACCTTGATTACATTGAATCCGTCCATTGGCAGACCGGCCAAACGGCGCAGGACGCGTAGTTGAGCGCACCAGTGTCCCATGTGACGCACATGAGACATCGGCGCAGCCCGGTAGGAGGCGCCAGGGCTGGCTGGCCAGCCCTCCAATTATGTGCGACAATACTTCTCTGTGAAGAAATGTAAACTACCCACCGCCGCATTCCGAAAATCGCTTAATCTCACCCTCTGGCTCCCGCCGCGACCGGGTGCTGGCGACCCCGTGGCCGATTTCTTGCCCCAAGGCCCACAACCTGCAAGGTGCCATGACCGTACTGCGCGACACCGATACGCTTTTGCCGCCGCCCGTGCCGCGCGCGCTGACGACCGTGGCGCCGCAGTCGCGGCTGTGGGTGGTCTGCACGCCGGATCCGACGCGGCAGTACGCTGGCCTCGAAGCTGGGCAGTTCGTGTCCGCTGTGCTTGGCCGCTCCAAGACCGTGACGTGGTCCATTGATGACGGTTGGCTGAGCCGCGAGCACTTTCGCCTGTCTGCGGTCAACGACGGCGCAGTCGGAACGGGACCGTGGGAACTGGTCGACCTCGATACCCGCAATGGGACCTGGATCAACGGCGAGCGGATTGCACGCGGCATCGTGCGCTCTGGCGATGTCATTCGAGCTGGTGCAACGGTTTTTGTGATGGGGCCCGGCGTTGCCCCCGACGACGACCTGGGCTTCCTGGGCCGCAGCGCGCACGCCGCGGAATTGCGTCACCAGATTCGCATCTTGTCGCAGTCCGACCGCCCGGTGCACATCACCGGCGAATCGGGCGCCGGTAAAGAGGTGTTGGCCGAGGCCATCCACCGCGCATCGGGCCGCAAGGGACCTTTTTTGGCGGTCAACTCTGCGTCTCTAAACCAGAATCTGGCTGAATCCCAGCTATTTGGCCACCGGCGCGGTGCATTTTCGGGTGCCGACAAAGATGCGCTCGGCGCCTTTGACGCCGCTGCCGGCGGCACGCTGCTGCTCGACGAGATCGGCGAGCTCGACGTCGGTTTGCAAGCCAAGCTGCTGCGCGTAGTCGAAGTCGGCGAGGTCCATCGGCTGGGCGATCCGCGGCCGCATCCGGTGGATGTGCGCCTGATCACCGCGACGCACCGCAACATCGAACGGCAGATGCAGACCGGTCAGTTCCGCGAGGACCTGTACTGGCGCATCGCCCACACCAAGCTTGAGGTGCAGCCGCTGCGCGACCGCCGCATGGACGTGATGCCGATGGTTGACCGCGTGCTGACGCTGGCTGGGGTGCCGACTTTGGCCGAAGTCGCGCGCGCGCAGGGTCGCGCCGCCTGGCAGGCCTCCGAGGTCGTCGAGCGCTACATGACCTATGTGTGGCCGGGCAATATGCGCGAGTTGCGCGACGAGGCTTCGCGGCTGGCGGAGCGCATGAAGCTCCAGCGCTCAGCGTCGGCATCGAGTCCGCTTCCCGCGCTGCAAGAGGCGCTAAGTTCGCGTCTGCAGGGTCAGGGCGCACGCGAGTCCGTAGTTGCCGGTTCCGTTGTCGACGGCCCTGACGTGGTCGCGCCGCTCTCAGCCACCGGGCAGGCGCGGGCAGCCGTGTTGGCGTGCGACGCGGCAAACATCACCGCGACGTACCAGCGGCCCACCCAGGCCGAAATCGACCGCTACGAGGCGCTGTTGCACGACCGGCCGGCGCTCCTGCAAGCCATTCGCGCCCAGGCCAATGGCAACATCCGGTCGTTTGCCGAAAGGGCGGCCTTCGTGCTGGGGCGCCAGCCCGACACCGTGCGCCGCCATATCTACCGCGTGCTCGGCGACGCGCTGCAGTCGATGCGCGGCGTGCGGTAGTCGTCGCCCGGCAGTTCCGCCGGCGTAGCCGTGACCATCAAGCATGCGCGCCGTCTGCAGCAGCGTGCGCGCCAACCCCGCGAAAAATGGCAAAAGCCTTTACAGCAACGCCCTAGCGTGCTAGCGTAGCGGCCCCGCGACCGGCTCCGTTGGCCTGCTGACGCGCCGAACCGCCTGTCCGATCACGCCTTGGTGACCTAGTAGGCGAAACCCGCAGTTGGCGTTGGGATGGACTTTGCTTTGATGGAGGAAATCCGGCGCATGTTTCGCCTACTAGCAGCTAGTTTCGTCAAGGGGGCTCGCCGCCCCCTCGCGCGCGTCGGCGCGCTCACCCCTGCCTGCGGCCGCAGTGGCGGCCGCGCGCACTTCGCCCTTGTCGCGCGGCGGAACCCGCCACGAACTTCGGGCCGGAAGTACTAGCATGGCCTTGAGTTCGATCAAGCCCCGCGACCCTGAAAGCCAGCGCACCTTGGAAGTGCTGCACCCGCCGCGCGCAGGCAACGCCGACCAGGGCGACCTCGACGACGACGGCTTTGAAGTTGCAGAGCGCGTCGCGCACCTGCCCGCGCCACCTCCGCCGAGCGCGCCGGCCGCCCCCGAGCCGCGAACGCCGCACACCCGCCAGCAAGTGGCGCCGTACATGGACCTGTACGCGCCGACGTGGCTATCGCCGCTCATCCGGTTGTTGGTTCTGGACGAGCACGGTCCGATGCCGCGCACCGTACAAGCGCAGGCAGGTTTTGGCGTTTTGCTGATGTCCGTGCAGTTTTGCATGGACATGTTGGCATGGACCCTTGGTTTTCGTTGGGTGTTTGTCAATGCGATGGGTTGGCCGGGCTGGTTCCTGGCCGTGTTGTTCGCGTTCCTGATTTCGCTCGTCATCATCATTTTTGAACGGTTCGTGTTGACCGCCGACGTCTACGCGAGCCGCCTGCCGCTGTTCCTTAACCCGGCAATTCTGATGCGGGTGGTGGTAGTCGTGCTGTTTGCGGCTATCACCTCGATTCCAGTTGAGATGCTGGTGTTCCACGACGTGATCCAAGGTCGGCTCAATGGTGAGCTGCAAGGCGTCCGCGAGGCCGCGCGCCACCAGTTGCGCGGCGATATCCGCAAGGACATCGAGGATGTGGCAGGCGAGGAAGGCAAGTCGCGCACGCGGCTCAAGGAAGAGACGCCCCACCTCAAGCTGGAGAACCTCGAAGTGCCGGCGCACGACGGCCGCATCGCTGAGTTGACCACCCGCTACAACGCGGTGATGGCCGAGTTGACCCAGGAGGAGATGGGCTGGCGCAGCGGTCGCAAGGGCAAAGGACCCAAGTGGCACCGGCTCAACGACGAGAAAGCAAGCATGGAGCGCGATCTCGGCGAGGCCAAGGCGGCACGGCAGGCTGAGATCGACCGTCGGACCGACGCCAACCGGCGCGCCGAAGAGCAGGCCGCCAAGCGGCACTTTGACGAGCTGACCAAGATCAGCGACCGCTACGACCCGCGCAAGCGCGACCTGGAGAAGAAGCTGCGCGATGTCGATCGCATGCCCGACGCCGATCTCAAGCAGGCGACCAAGCGCGAGTTTGCGGTGGTCGATGGTTTTGCGCGGCGCTGGAAGATCATGAACGAGCTGGAAGCAGAGGACGCGCTGTTCAACCTGACCAAGTGGGCCGTGCGCGGCTTGTTCATTGCGTTCGGCTTGCTGGTCTTGACGACCAAGGCGCTGTTCAACCGGCCGACGCGGGCGTACTATGCCGGCCTCGACCCGCTTCGGGTCAACGACGGCGTCGACGGCAAGGGCCAGGCGCACGCTGCCCGCCACCACTCGGGATCGCAATGACCTAAGGTCATCGTCGATCGCTGTTTTTTGCTTGCTCGATGGGTCGCAAACTCGCGGCTTTGCAAGCTGACTCGTCGCTCCTTTCTTGCGGTAGGTTTGATCTCACCTCATGGCGATCCTGTATGAGACGGCACGCGGCCGCGCAAAGCCAGTACCATCTAGCCCGACCCCCTTGCTAGTGCCGCGAGGTTGCCGTGGAAGCTTTTGAAATCACCGCCTGGTTCGAGGCCGATCCCGCGACCGTGTACCGCGCCTGGACCGATCCGGCCCGCCACACGGCCTTCACGGGCGGTCGCGCAACGGGCAAGGCGCTGCCCGGCAATGCGTTTACGGCGTGGGATGGGTACATCACAGGCACTTGGCTCAAGATCGAGTCCGGCGTCGGCTTCACACAATCCTGGCGTACCGACGAGTTTGCGGACGGCGATGCGGACTCGCAGGTCGAATTGTCACTGCGTGGCGAGGGCGGCGGCACCGAACTGACGTTGCGCCATCGCAATGTGCCCACTGGCGACGGCGACCGCTACCGGCAGGGTTGGGTCGACCACTACTTTGACCCGCTGACCGACTGGCTGGCCGACGGGCAGCCGATGTGAGGCGATAGACACGGGTGGCTTCGCGGCCATTTGTTGCGCGGGTACCATCCGGTAGGGGGCAAAGCATGCGGGTTTGGCTCGACGTCGGTGCGCGGATTGCCGCGGGCGTGCTGTTCTGCGCTGCGTGTTCGGAAACACAGGGAACTGGCTCGGCCGCGGGCGGATCAGACGCCAAGACGTCTGGCGAAACTGCTGCGTCTTCGGACGCGGTAGCCGCAGATACGTCCCGCGGGGCACAGCCAGACGGAGGGTCGCAGGATGCGGCGTCTGCCGAGGACGCCACTCTCGATCTGACGGGCTCGGATGTTGCTGAGACCGCGGCGGAATTGCCGAGCTTCGTCAAGGATGCGGCTGCGGCCGACGACGCCGACTCCGTCGATTGGGATCTGCTCGATCCGCAAGACGCTGCGGCCGACCTGCCGCCGGATGTGCAGGCAGACACGGTGCCAGTCGTCGACAAAAGCCTGGAAGTCGTCTACGCGCACTCGTCAAGTCAGCTGTACAAGTTTGAAAACAAGGCATTCTCTCTAGTTGGCGCCTTCAAGTTCGACAAGAACTCGGGGCAGGTCACCGATATCGCGCTCGACGACACCGGCGCGCTCTACGCGGTCACCTTTGGCGACGTGTTTGCGTGCGACAAGGCGAGCGCTGCGTGCAAGTGGCTGGCCAGCCTGCCGCAGAGCTTCAATGGCCTGACCTTTGTGCCCAAAGATGCGGCGGTGCCGGGCAAGGCTGCGCTCATCGGCATCGCCAATAGCGGCGACTGGAACCTTATCGAAGTGCAAGGCGGCGCGGCCAAGGTCACCAAGCTTGGCGCCTATGGCGGCTTCACCTCGTCGGGCGACGCGTTTTCGGTGGAAAAGGTCGGCACCTATGCCACCGTCAAGCAGGGCATGTTCGGCGGCGACAAACTGGTCGAAGTCAACCCCGCAACCGGCCAGGTCATCAAGACCATAGGCGACTGCGGTGTCGGCGACCTGTGGGGCATCGCCTGGACCGGCGGCGTGCTGTACGGTTTTGCGGCCGCGGGCGGTGTCTATGCCATCGACGTCAAGACCGGCAAGGCGTCGGCGATTCCGGGGTTGATGGTTCCGAATGGCGTCAGTTGGTGGGGCGCAGGAGTTTCGACGCGTGCGGCGGGCGGCTAGGCTCAAACCGGTGCCGGCGAAGGCCGAGCCACTGGACCTCGGCGACGACGAGCCCATCGAATTGGGGCCGTCGCTGACGCCGTGGCGCGTGTGGCTGCTGGCGGCGCGTCCGGCGACGCTGACCGCGGTTTTGGCTCCGCTGCTGGTCGGCGGCGTCTTGGCGGGGCGCGCTGGCGGCTTTGAGGCCAAGGCGTGGTTGGCGGCGCTCGGCGGCGCGTTTTTCATCCAGATTGGCACCAACTTTGCCAACGATGTCTTCGACTTTGAGAAAGGCGCGGACACGACGGCACGGCGCGGACCTCTGCGCGTGACGCAGGCGGGGTTGGTCGAGCCGGGGCAGGTCAAGTTCGCGATGGTGTTGGCGTTTGCGCTGGCGACCGCCTGCGGGTCGTATCTGGTGGCGCTGCACGGTTGGCCGCTGGTTGCGGTGGGCGTGGCGTCGATTGCCGCCGGCGTCCTGTACACGGGCGGACCGTGGCCGCTAGGCTATCTTGGGCTCGGCGACCTGTTCGTGTTTGCCTTCTTCGGCGTAGTGGCAACGGCTGGGGCGACTTTTGTGCAGTTGGGCCATGTGCCGGCTGAGGCATGGTGGTGGTCGATCCCGATCGGGGCGTCGTGCACGGCGATTCTGGTGGTCAACAACCTGCGCGATGCGCCGACGGACGTCCTCGCTGGCAAACGCACGCTGGCGGTGCGGTTTGGACCGGGCTTTGCGCGCGCTCAGTACGTTGCGCTGATGGCCTTGGCACTGTTTACGGCGCCCGTTTGGGCAGCTGTTGAGGGCCGCTGGTGGTTGGCGCTGCCGCTGGTGTGCGCGCCGCTGGTCGCGCGATGGGCCCACATGGTCTCGTCCACCGATGACCCGGACGCCCTGAACTACGCCCTGGCTGGTACGGCCAAGCTGCACCTGGCGCTGGGTGCCATGCTCGCGCTGGGCCTCGCCATCGACGGTGGCTTGTGACTGAGGCCCTCTGAGCTTGCAGCAGGCCGCATCGGACGGCGAATACCTCTTTCGTGCCTACCACTTGCCGTTGCGCCGCGGCGTGGCTGGTGCCAGAGGAGCCATTGCGGCGCTCACGGGTACCGCAGTCGGCTTCGCGCGCAACGGGCACACGGCTTGGGCCTGTGCGCCACGGTTGGCCGCGTGGCCCCATTGGCAGCCGACCATCGACGCGTTTGCCCGCGACCTTGCTCGCTGCCACTGGCAGGCCGACCGCCAGGGCATGACGCTGGCAACGTGGTTGTCGTCTCGATACGGGTTGGAACCGCGCAGCACCGTGGCGTTGGCTCTGACGAGCGATTGCGCCGCGTTGCTCGACAGCGCGTTGCTGCGCCGCGTTCTGGCGACAGGCGTGACCGCAGTCAAAGTCAAGGTCGGCGCTGACTTGGACGTGGCCGCCCTCGCCAGGGCGATCGAGCGCCTGCGCGCCCGCTGCGGACCGATCGACGTGCGCCTCGATGCCAACGGCGCCTGGGTTGGAATGTCTGACGCGGCGCTGCATGACCGGCTGCTGGCGTTGCGCGATGCGGGCGTTGGCGCCGTCGAGGATCCTGTGCCCTGGGCGCGCTGGCCCACTGCGCCGCCGCTGCCACTGGCGCTCGATCTCATCGACGGGGATATCGAGACGCTGCGCGATTTCGCGAGGAGCGGCTCGGTTGGCCTTGCCGTGGTCAAGCCGGCGCTTTGCGGCACTGTCGAGCGCTTTCTTAAACTGGCAGAGGACCTTGCGAAGGCAAATGTTCCGTTATGCCTGTCATCATGCTTCGACGCGCCCTTGGGGATTGGTCAATTGGCGCAACTTGCCGCCGTCACTCCAGGCGATCTGCGGCCGTGCGGCCTGGCTACCCATCTTGACCTTCGGCCCCAGTGGCAGCCCGCAGACCTTGCCGTGCGCGGCGGGGCTTGGACCGTCGGTGGCGAAACAGCTTGCGGAGGCGTCGCGCCGCCGCCGTGGCGCGACTTGCTGGGCCAGGCGGCAGCCCGGGCGCCGCGCGAGGTAGCGCTTGCTTGGATCGCCAATGGCAAACAGCGCCAGTGGACGTGGCTGCGCTTGGATCGCCACGCCACTGCCATCGCACGCCGCTTGCAGCTCGCCGGCCTGCGCGCCGCCGATGTGGTCGCACTGTGGTGTGCTAATTCACCGGAGCTGGCGGCAACGCTGTGGGGCATCTGGCGCGCGGGTCTTGTCGCAGCACCTGCGCACCCGCGCTGGACGGCCGCCGAGTTCGGCCGCTGGCAGGCTCAGGTCAAAGCCAAGCTTTGCGTCGTGGACGCCGACCATGTCTTGCAAGGTGGTGTGGCCTTGCAGCAACTGTTCGACGGGCACTTGCCGCGCGCGCCCGACACCGCAGGCGAGCGCGGGATGGCTGCGTGCATGGCTTTGGTTGCGACGTCGGGGACCACCGGCACGCCCAAGGTCATTGCCCTCGGTGAATCGCAACTGGCGGCCGCGGCTTTCGCGTGGTGGCAACGCGATCCGGCGCGGACGGGCGATCGCTGGCTGCTGCCGCTGCCCTTGTGCCATGTCGCCGGCCTGGTCGGGCTGTGGCGCTGCGCGGCGGCGAACGTCGCGGCCGTGCTTGCAGACGGCAGCGACACCCAGGCCATTGCCGCAGCGCTGGCCAAGGCCCGGTGCACCCTGGCGTCGTTGGTGCCCACCCAGCTGCAGCGGCTGGTGGCTGCCCGAGCTGAGCCTGGCCCCCTGCGTCTGGTCGTGCTCGGCGGTGCCTCAAGCCCGCCAGAGCTGCTCGCGCAGGCGCGAAGCGCGGGTTGGCCGGTGGTGCCGAGCTACGGCATGACTGAAACCGCGGCCGCCGCGGTAGTCGGCGACTTGAGGGACAGTCCTGCGCAGGTCGGGGCGCTGCGCCTGGTCGGCACACCGCTGCCTGGCCTTGAGCTGGCAATCGGCAGCGACGACGAGATTGTGGTCCGGGGTGATGCCGTCGCGGGTTCGCCTGGCACGTGGCTGGGCACGGGCGACGCCGGAGCCGTCGACGACCGTGGGCGCGTTTGGGTGGGGTCGCGGCGGTCTGACCGCATCGTGCGCGGCGGCGAAAACGTCGACCCGCTAGAGGTTGAGGCTGCGCTTCGCAGTGTCGAAGGCGTCGACGACGCGGTAGTCGTCGGCATAAACGACGCGCAACTGGGCGAATGCGTCGCCGCGTGGGTCGTCAGCGCCGTTGCGGCCGACGCCCTGAATTCTCGCTTGCAGGCGGCCGCCCTGCAACTGGCGCCGTTCAAGCGGCCGCGGCGCTGGCGGCAGACCACGGCGCCGCTGCCTCGCAATGCCATGGGCAAGCTCGACCTGGCCCAGGTCCGCCGCGCCATTGCTGCGGACGAGGGCGCGACTGACGGTGTCGGGTAGTCCCGCCGGGGTCTGCGCGCGGCCACGTTGTGCGCACTGTGGACCGCAGCGGCCGACCCGCTTGTGACGCGCGGCGCGCAACGGCTATCCTCGCGCCCGCGGGCAGGTTCGTTGCGGCAGTGGCGCCGCGGAGCAAGGGATGGCAGGCGGCAAATCGGGCAACGTGGGCAAGCCGACGCCGCACGCACCGCCGGGGGCGACGCCGATCGATGTCGCGCGCGCCTCGCCGACCGCCAATCCCATCAAGCTCGGCGGCGAACCGATCCTGCACGCCGACGAGGTGGTCGGTGCGCGCTACAAGGTCGATGCTCTACTAGGCCGCGGTGGCTTCGGTGACGTCTACCGCGCCGTTCATGTGGGCACCCACGAGCGGGTCGCGCTCAAGGTCCTGCGGCCCGAGCTGCTGGCAGACGCCACCTCAGTCGAGCGGTTCACCCATGAGGCGCGCCTGTCGGCCAGCTTGCGCAGCCCCAATACCGTCCGGGTGTTCGATTTCGGACGGTTGCGCGAAGACGGTCCGCTGTACCTGGCGATGGAGTACTTGGACGGCGACTCCCTGGAAACTATCGTCTGCCGCGATGGGCCCGTGGAGCCCCGCCGCGCGGCGCGCCTGATGGTGCAAATCCTCAAGTCGCTGGCGGAGGCGCACGCCCGCAAGATCGTGCACCGCGACCTCAAGCCCGAGAATATTTTTGTGGGCACGGTCGCTGGCGAGGCCGATTTCGTTCACGTCATCGATTTTGGCATCGCCAAGTTTGTCGCCGAGGGCCAGAGCCCGGTCTTAACCCAAGCTGGCGCCATCCTGGGAACGCCGCACTACATGAGCCCGGAGCAGATTCGCGGTGCCACACTCGACAGCCGCGCCGACCTGTACTCGGCCGGCGTGGTGCTCTATCGCTGCCTGACGGGCAACCATCCGTTCAATGGCGACAACATGTTTGGCATTCTGGCCGCGCACTTGCAAGACGCGTTGCCGCCGATCGCCATGCCCGGCGTAGATGCCGCGCTGCAGGCCTTGGTCGCCAAGGCGCTGCACCGCGAGCGTGAGCATCGTTTTGCGACGGCCGATGCGTTTCGCGCGGCCCTTGAAGCGTGGCTGACCAGCCATCCGCAGTCCGCCGCAGCCAACAACGACGACCGCACCACGCAGAGCGATGTCCTGTCCGCAGAGCGCCTGCACGCGAGCCACGAGCGGCGCATTGCGCCTGGTTCTGACACCGTAGTCGGCGGCATGCCGGCCCCGCCCGACACCCTGCCGACCGACCGCCACAGCTCACCGGACCACACCAAGACCAAAAGCGACATGTACGCCATCGCGCCGACCAGTGGTGACGCTGCAACGCGGTTGGAAATCCCGGCCATGGTGGAGCCGGAGCGACGCGGCAGCGACACTGCGGTCATCGCGGACGCCTCGGCGTTGTTGGCACAGTTGCCAGCAGCGGCGGCGCATGGATCTGCGCAACGGCCGCGTGCCCCGATCGCGCCCAAGCCGGCGGCCCAGGCGCAAAGCGGTCGGCAACGCTCGTCGTCGAATGTCGCGGCGGCCCCACCTGCGCGGGCGCCCAGTCAGTCGGCGCCGGCTTCGCGATCGCCGGCGGTTAGCGACGAAGGCCAGACAGTATCGATGGACGTGCTGTCGTTGGGGTTGGTACCCGACCCGGAGCCGCAACGCGGTGAAACGGCCATCGCGGCCGTGCCGGTTGCCCCGGCGCCTGCGCATTCGGCACAGCACCCCGCAGCTACGACCAGCGGCAAGGGGCTTGGCCTGGTGCTGGCCTTTGGTGCTTCGTTCGCCGGGGTCGCACTGGCCATCTGGTGGTTTGGTCTGCGCAGCACCGAGCCGCCAAGCCCGACGGCGCCCATTGCACCTGCTGAGGCTGCGCCAGTTGCGGCACCGGCAGCGGCGCCGATTCCCGAGCCAGCACCTTCCGTTCCAGTCGCAGCCCCCACTCCACCAGCAGTGGCAGCGGCCATGGCGGTTACGCCGCCTGCACAGGTTGTGGCCGCCGCGGCCACTCCGACACCGGCCGTCGCACCGCCGCCAGCAGCTACAGAGGCTGCGGCCGAAAAACCGGCAACGGAAAAGGCCGCTTTGGCCAAGTCTGCCGCTGAGCCTGCGGCGCCGAAAGCGGCCAAGAGCGCCAAGCCAAGCCAGGAAGCGGTCGCCGCGGACCCGGCCAAGGCGCCAAAGGCCGCAAAGAGCTCGGCCAACTGCGGAGCGCCAGAAGGCTCGGCGGCGTGGTGCACGACTTGCCCGGTGGCCCAGGGTCTATCGGCAGGCTCGAAGTACTACTGCACTTGTCTGGAAGCCCGCGGCCAGACCAGCGGATTGGGCTTCTACTGCAAGTGCGTGTTTCCCAAAGAGAGTCACAAAATCGGGTCGCCGGCCTTCTGCCGCTGCAATCCGCGCGACGCGGCTTGTTTGCCCGAGTAGCCGCTACTTGTCGCCCAACCCAGCGCACCCCAGCTTCTCGCCCAACTCGCACGCCCGCTTGAGCGCCCGCCGCGCACGCTCGGGGTCCGGCTGCGTGCCGCGCTGTAGCATCTCGGCGAGCTTGACGCACGACAGACCGTGGTCGTTGATGCAGCCGCGATCCCAGCAGTGTTCGGCGCGGGCGGCCGGTGACGCATGGCCTTGCTCGTAGTAGCCGGCCGCCGCGGCGCAGGCGATGCCGTACCCGAGGTCACAGCCGCGGCCGTACAGTTCTAAGGCGCGCTCGCGGCTGGTCGGGACGCCGCGGCCCTGCTCGTAGACCTGCGCGGCGTAGTGGCAGCCGACGTCGTGGCCGCGCTCGCACGACTGCACGTAGAAGATGGCTGCCCGGGTCGTGTCGCTCTGGATGCCCATGCCGCGCTCGCAAGCAAACGCCATCAACAAGCACCCTGAGCCAGCGCCCATCTCGCACGACTTGTTGTACAACGCGACCGCTTGCGATGGCGACATCTCCAAGCCGCCGCGACCTTGCTCGTACATGCGACCAAGGCTACTGCACGCGGGCGCCCAGTTGGCCTCGCATGCCGCCTGGAAAAGCCGCACCGCGTGGCGGTCATCTTGCGTCAGCACCTTGCCTTCGACGTACATGGTGCCAATGTTGGCACACGCGCGGTGGTCGCCGTCGTTGCAGGCCGCCTGATAGAAGCGCGCAGCCTTGACGGGGTCCTTGACGCCGCCGCGGCCGTTCTCCAGCAAGATGCCAGCCAGCGTGCAGCTGCGCAGATCGCCGGCCGTGCACGCCCCTTGCAGCAGGACCAGCGCCCGCGGAAGGTCCACGCGGCCGCCGATGCCTTCGCGGTACATGTTGCCGAGGCGGCCGCAGCTGCGGGCGTCACCGGCGCTGCACGCCTGCTCGTAGTAGCCCTGGGCTTTACCGGTGTTGACTGGAACGCCGTTGCCGCACTCGTTCCACCAGCCGACTTCGCCGCAGTCGCGCAGGTTGCCGCTGTGGCACGAGCGCTCGATCAGCTGGCGCTCGGTGAGCTCTGGACCGCTGCACGCGCCGGCGAGCCATGCTGCGAGCAGCATGCCCCAGAGGGCGGCGAAGGTGGGCTGTCGGCCGGACATGCGGTGGCTCCCCGTGGCCCGCGAGTAGCGCGCAGTTTCGCGGGGTCTCGGGCTGGCGTCAATCTGGGTCAGGCCACTCATTTCGGACAACTCGTCTCACCCTTGGGCCCAATGCGCTGCACCATCGCCCGCTCGGCCTGGTTGCCACCGATGAGCGTCCCCGTGCCCGAAACCGCGGCTGCCGTCACCTTCGTGAATGCACCGATGGGCTGCGCCAGCGCCGTCTTGCCGTCGATGCGGACCGCCCAAGGGCTGTCGGTGGGGCCGATGCTTGCGACCAGCAAGTACCGCCCAGGGTCGAGCGGCGCCACCGCGATGGCTTGAGCGGTGTCTGCGTCCGCTTTGGCCTCTGGCGCCAACAACATTTGCCACGCAATCGAACGGTCGGCATTGAGCGCCACCACCGCGCATTGCAGCTTGTTGGTGGCCGTCAGCGCCGAGCCGTACGCTAGCCAAAGCTTGCCGTCGCGCACGATGCCATTGAATTGCCCCGACTTGGTGCCAGGCACGGCCAGCGTTGCGCTGGCGAGGATGCCGCCAAAGCCAGCTTCGGTGTAGGCGAGCCAGAACTGCGTTTGCCCGGACAGCACCACGCCACCGGCCGCCAGCCAGCCTTGCGTGTGCGGAGCCACGCCCATCAACTTCGCGGTGTCGGCGCCCTTGGCGTCTGGATGGCCAAAAACCTGCACTTGCGGGCTGGCAAACGATGCGCTGGCGTCCATCTTGCCGCGCAGCAGCCACGCCGAGCTGCCGCCGTGGCCGACGACCGCAAAGCTGCCCGAAGCGTCCAGCGCGGCGCCCGTGGTCACCGGCGCGCTCGAAGTTGCAATGGCAACGCGCTGCGGTTGGTAGCCAGCGAACGTTCCCATCGGCTGGACGCCAGCAATGCCCACGACCAGCGCATGGTCGCCCGACAAACCCGCAGTCAGCCACAGGTCGCCGGCCCGCGACACCGTGGTGAGTTGATCCGCGGTTGCGGTGACGTCGACCGGTGGTAGCGCGACGCTCCACTGCAGCTGCGCGGTCAGGTTGCTGCTGCCGATCCACGCCCGCCAAGGATCCGCGGCAGCCTTGCGTGCCCGACCGACCTGTACCACGCTGCCATCGCCCGCGGCGATGCCGCCCAAATGCAGTTCGCCGATGTCAATCGACACGGGCTTGCCGTCTTTGATGGCCACCTGATCGTAGGGACCAATCGCAGTGGCCTGCCAAACAGAGCACTTGCAGCCGCCGGTCTCCAGGCCGCCGCTGCCGCACAGCGTCAACTCGCTGTCGCCGCATTTGCTGCCGACGTTCTTGGCTTTGGCGCCGCAGCCGACCTTGGGATCGCAAAGCATCTGCTGGCACAGGTTGTCAGAGCCGCAATCGAACGGAACGCCGACGCAGCCGTCTTTGGTGGCCTTGTCGCTGGTGGTACAGGCGTTGTGGTCGCTGCACGCGGCGCCGACGGCCAGGCATTTCTTTTCGATGCACACCCCGCCACCGCACTCCGATGCGGTAGCGCAGCTGCTGCTGCAGTGGCCTTCGTAGCATAGCGACGACTCGCACTCGCCATCGGCGCCGCACGAGGTGTACATGCGGCGCAGGGCCTTGGCGGTGCAGGCGACGCCGCACAGCGCGACCAGGGCGGCGAAAAGGCAGAAGCGATTCAAAGGCATCGGGGCAGACCGCGCGGCAGCCGATGAGCGCGCGGTAACGAGTCTACGCGAAATCCTCGACGGGTATACAAGCGCAGATGAGGTTGCGGTCGCCGTACGCGTTGTCGATGCGCCCGACCGCCGGCCAGAACTTGCTCTGCGCGCACCACGGCGCTGGAAACGCGGCTGTCTCGCGGGTGTAGGGGTGCTTCCAGTCCGACGTCACCACGCTGGCCAAGGTGTGCGGCGCGTTCTTGAGCGGATTGTCCTTGGGGTCGAGGCCACCCGTCGCGACCGCATGGGCCTCAGCGGCGATCGACCGCAGCGCGAAGATGAAGCGGTCGAGTTCGACCTTGGACTCGCTCTCTGTCGGCTCGACCATCAAGGTGCCTGGCACCGGAAAG
>SXGU01186939.1_pt1 | contig 29369 bp, 35 predicted proteins | sample 3174531 | NCBI WGS metagenome assembly SXGU01 (sample SAMN11356863, study PRJNA531348) | freshwater metagenome | isolation source: freshwater sample F1-140 | place: China: Fuxian Lake, Yuxi | collected 2017-12-25 | reverse complement strand
TCATGGGTATTGACCTTGCGCGGCGAATTGACGCGGAAAAACGCTTCCAGCCGATGGATTTAGACAAAGCTGGTGGAGCAAATCTAAAAGTTCTAGAGGTTCAGCCAATGATAAAATCGTCGCGCACTGCCCCCAGCGACTATACAGAAAAAGCCTTTTTGGACTTCATGAACAAGGGCGAAAACAAAGAATTATTTGGGCTGACCACACCGCTGCTGACTACCAGCACAGGCGCGAAAATGGGTAAATCAGCAAATGGCGCGGTGTGGCTGCATAAAGACATGCTATCTGCATACGATTACTGGCAATATTGGCGAAATGTTGAGGATGCGGATGTGGGCAGATTCCTGCGCCTATTCACCGAGTTGCCGCTTGCTGAAATTGAGAAGCTGGAAGCTTTGCAAGGCGCGGAAATCAACGAAGCCAAGAAAATTTTGGCAACTGAAATCACCAAGCTGTGCCACGGCGAACGCGCTGCAAAACAGGCAGCTGACACAGCCAAGAAAACCTTTGAACAAGGCGGAATCGGCACGGATATTCCCGTTTATGAAATCTCTGAAAGCGAGCTGGGCAAAGGGCTTGCCGCTTACGAAATATTCCGTAAATCGGGGCTGGTGGATTCTGGCGGCGAAGCCAAACGCCTAATTCGTGGTGGCGGCGCAAAGGTAAATGACGAAAAAATTGACGATGAAAACCAGCTCATCACCCGCGCTTACTTCAAAGATGACCGTTCCCTTAAACTATCTGCTGGCAAGAAAAAACATCTTTTAGTCAAGCTTATTGCCGAATAGTGATATATTTCCCCTATCCCCCTCAAAACCCCTTGCGTGATTGCGAAAAATGAGGTAAGAACGCCTCTCGTGATGCCATGGTGGTGTTGCAGTTTTGCAAAGCTGGGTGGGTTTCTATCAAGATTACTGCTTAGTGTTATTGTTTTAGTTAAGGATATTAGTGTTATGGCTACAGGTGTTGTTAAATGGTTCAATCCAAATAAATCTTTCGGTTTCATTAAGCCTGATGATGGCGGAAGCGATGTTTTCGTTCATATCTCTGCTTTGCAGGCTGCTGGTCTTCGCACCCTAGATGACAATCAAAAAATTCAATATGATCTAGAAAACAGCAAAGGCAAAACTTCAGCGGTTAACCTGAAGTTGCTATAGTTTTTAGATTTTATATCTATATATGGATGGCGAGATAGCGAATTTTATCGTTTCTCGTCATCTTATTTTTTAGTTATTCTCATTATTTTTAGGTGTTTAAGCAAATGAAAGATATCCGTAATGTCGCCATTATTGCCCATGTGGATCATGGCAAAACCACGCTAATTGACCAAATGCTGCGGCAAAGTGGCAGTTTCCGCGTCAATCAGTCGGTGGCGGAGCGCGTTATGGACTCTAACGATCTGGAAAAAGAGCGCGGAATTACTATTCTTGCGAAATGCACCTCGGTTGAGCGCGGCAATATCCGCATCAATATCGTTGATACACCAGGACATGCTGATTTCGGCGGCGAAGTTGAGCGCGTACTCTCTATGGTGGACGGCGTTATTCTGCTCGTGGATGCGGCGGAAGGTCCTCTTCCACAAACTAAATTCGTACTAACCAAGGCTCTGAAGCTAGGACTGCGCCCTGTTGTGGTTATCAACAAGGTTGATCGCGGCGATGCTCGCCCTGAAGCGGTAGTAAATGAAGTATTTGACTTATTCGCGGCTCTTGATGCTACCGAAGAACAGCTTGATTTCCCGACATTTTATGCGTCTGGTCGTGATGGCTGGGCAGCAAGCTCACTAGACGGCGCACGCGAAAATCTTGACCCGTTATTTGATTGCATCGTGAACCATGTTCCTGCGCCTGATGTTGACCCTGAAGCGGCGTTTTCCATGCTGGTTTCCATTTTGGAATATGACTCCTTCCTTGGGCGCATCCTTACTGGTCGCATCTATAGTGGCATGGCAAAAGTTGGCTTGCCGATTAAAGCTATGGATCTCAACGGTAAAGTTATTGAGCAAGGCAGACTTACCAAATTGCTTGCCTTTGACGGCATTAAACGCGTCCCTGTGGAAGAAGCGCAGGCGGGCGATATTGTTGCGATTGCTGGGCTTTCCAGCACTTCGGTTGCGGATACCATTGGTGATTTAACCATCTCTAGCCCTGTTCCGTCCACCCCGATTGACCCGCCAACCATGGCTATCACCCTTTCGGTGAATGATTCCCCGCTAGCTGGGCAAGAAGGCACAAAAGTTACCTCGCGCATGATCCGCGAGCGATTGCTGAAAGAAGCAGAGGGCAATGTCGCCATCCGCGTTCGTGAAACTGACGCTAAAGACGCGTTTGAAGTGGCTGGTCGCGGCGAGTTGCAACTTGGCGTTCTTATTGAAACTATGCGCCGAGAAGGCTTTGAGCTTTCAGTTTCGCGCCCACGCGTTTTGTTCAAAGAAGACCCTGTTACTGGCGAAAAAATTGAGCCAATTGAAGAAGTTGTAATTGATGTTGATGATGAACATACTGGCGTGGTGGTGGAAAAAATTTCGCTTCGCAAGGGTGAAATGATTGACATGCGCCCATCTGGCGGTGGCAAAACCCGCATTATTTTCCATGTTCCATCGCGTGGGCTTATTGGCTATCAGGGCGAATTCCTGACCGATACCCGCGGTACGGGCATGATGAACCGCTTGTTCCATGACTACGCGCCATATAAAGGCGATGTTGCTGGGCGGCGCAACGGTGCGCTGATTTCCATGGAAAAAGGCGAAGCTGTGCCATACGCTATCTGGAATTTGCAGGATCGTGGGATCATGTTTATTGACCCCGGTGCAAAAATCTATGAGGGCATGATTGTTGGCGAGCATAGCCGTGACAATGATTTGGAAATAAACTTGATTAAAAACAAGCAATTAACCAACATCCGCACCACCAGCAAGGACGAAGCTATCCGCCTCGTTCCACCGCTGAAAATGACGCTGGAGCAGATGATTTCCTATATTGAATATGACGAGCTGGTTGAAGTAACGCCAAAATCGCTTCGTTTGCGTAAAATTGCCCTAGACAGCAACGAACGCAAGAAAATGGCGCGGGCGAAGAAAACTGCATAAACTATGAACTAGCCTCTTGATTTTATTCTTTAATTATGCTAGTTTCTAGCGTAATAATTAAATTCATTAGAGAAGAAAACATCATGACAAATGCACCAAAAACACTAACTCGTGCCGACTTAAGCAACTCTGTGTATAGAGAAATCGGGCTTTCTTTGCAAGAGTGCAACGCTCTTGTCGATGCGGTGATTGAGGAAATTTCGCTCAGTCTTGAACAAGGAAAATCTGTAAAGATTTCATCGTTCGGGACTTTTAACTTGCGGGCAAAAAAACAACGCATGGGTCGCAACCCAAAGACTGGTGTAGAAGTTCCGATTACTCCGCGCAATGTGCTGTCTTTTAATGCTTCAAACTTGCTTAAAGCCAATGTGAATAAGAATTTGGTTGGTAAGAATGTGGAGCTTGCCTAAAATCCTAATTAGGAGGTGAGATGCAGCTTAATTTTCTTGATGACCAAGAAGAAAATCCACCGCTGAACAAGCGGGCAGCGTCCACGAAAAAACAGCAAAAATCAGAGCCACTTCCTGATTTATTCGGTGGGTTGCCAGAAGCTTCACCACCAGAAAAAAATACAGAAAAATCTGGCGAAAAGCCCTCAGAAAAAGCTGATGACGCAATAAAAACCATTGGCGAAGCAGCGCAGCAACTTGGTGTTGAGCAGCATGTACTGCGCTTTTGGGAAAGCAAATTTACGCAAATAAAACCGATGAAGATGAATGGCGGACGACGCTATTATCGCCCTGAGGATATGGATATTCTTGGAAAAATCCATAATCTTCTATATATTCAAGGCTACACGATAGAGGGTGCAAAAAAATTCTTCTCCGCAGCAAAAAAAGCAGCGCAAGAAGCCCGCGGACAAACAAAATCAGAGCTATCGGATAAACAACGCAATCAAATAACTGCTATTTATCAAGAATTGTTGGAGATGCGCGACGCTTTATATAGAGCCTCAAACCGCTGAATATTCTCCTCCGACAGCTGAACACTAACGCTCATATAATCATCTTCCACGCTTTGTTCGGTTACTTTTCCGTGGGCATGTAGCCATGAGAGCAGTTTGCCATCATCAAGCGGTAAATGATAGGTTTTTTTGCTAAAAAACCGCTTGTTCATTTCGCGCTCAACCCGTGCCAATAGCGCGGAAAGCCCCTCGCCCGTTACCGCTGAAATATATAGTTTTTTCCCATCATCAACAAAGCTATGTGGCGTTTCAAGGCGGTCTATTTTATTACAAACTTCAATAATATTTTCTGGCAACACGCCTCCAAACAAACTCTTTAGAACCTGTTCCACATCTTGCTTTTGCGCGGTGGTGTCTGGGTGCGAAATATCGCGGACATGAAGGAGTATATCGGCGGCTAAAACCTCCTCCAGCGTGGCGCGGAAAGCCGCCACCAGCTCGGTCGGCAAATCGGAAACAAAGCCCACAGTGTCCGATAAAATCACCTTGCCACCAGATGGCAAATTCAGTCCGCGCATGGTTGGGTCAAGCGTTGCAAACAGCTTATCCATAGACAACACGCTCGCGCCCGTTAGCTTGTTAAATAGCGTTGATTTACCAGCGTTCGTATAACCCACCACTGCCACCACAGGAAACGGCACTTCAGAGCGATTTTTGCGGTGTAGGCTGCGCGTGCGTTTTACTTGCTCAAGCTGGCGTTTTAGCTTGGCGATTTGGTCGCGGATTAGGCGACGATCAATTTCAATTTGTGATTCCCCCGGCCCGCCAAGGAAGCCAAATCCGCCGCGCTGGCGTTCCAAATGCGTCCATGAGCGCACAAGGCGGCTTTTTTGGTAGTTAAGCGCGGCAAGCTCCACCTGTAATTTGCCCTCATGCGTCCGAGCCCGCGCTCCAAAAATCTCCAAAATCAAGGCAGTGCGGTCAATCACCTTGCAGTTCCACGCTTTTTCCAGATTGCGCTGCTGCACTGGGCTGACATGGGCGTTGATGATGGCGAGCTGTGCGCCCGTATGCTCAATATAACCAGCCAACTCCTCCACCTTTCCGCTGCCAAACAGCGTGGCAGGCTTTGGAGCGGCAAGGGCAACAGTCGCCGCCTCCACCACCTCCAGATCAATAGCATGAGCCAGCCCCACCGCCTCCTCAAGACAAGCGTCAGGACTACGCGTTTCCGCACCTGCCTTATTCTTAAACCACGGATGAATGATGAAGGTTTTACTGGTCATTTAAGCGTTAGAAGACGCTGCCGTCGAAACACCATCTTCCTGTTCCAGAACTACATCACCAGATGGAACGATAGTTGCAATCGTGTGTTTATAGACCAACTGCAACTGCGCGGCGCGGCGAAGGAGAATAGAAAAATTGTCAAAAGCGGTTATATTGCCCTGTAGCTTCACTCCGCTGGCAAGGAATATGGTAACAGGAATATGCTTTTTGCGGAGGGTATTGAGAAAAACATCTTGGATATTTGCAGATTTTTCAGCAGCCATTTTTTTATACCTTTTTTATTTTTACTCAAAATAACACGCCTTACGGCTCTTCTTCTGTCATTCCGCCGAAGGGCGGAATCCACGCCAAGCCACTTGCTTTACAGCCCATTTAGAAGCATGGATACCAGCCTTCGCTGGTATGACAAAACTAAAAGATCGACAGCGTTACAAACACTATATGTTCATAGAGAGTTTATATTCAAGGTTTTTATTTGTATTTTTACTGAACAACAATTCGTTTCGATTGCTGGTAATGTTGCCCGTTATAATTTTCGCCAGTTTGGGCATCTATCCTAACTTCCCATAGCCCTTGAGCTGGAAATTTCACTTTCGCTGTTCCGCCAGTTAAATCCGCCGTAAAATCCATTCCCGCCTGCGTTGGTCTAGTTATGGTCGCGGTGATTTTATCGGCGATGATTTTTTTATTTTCCTTATCGCGGAGCGTAAAAACCAACTTGCCGCCAGCATATTCAATATCGCCTTTCCAGCCTAGTTTTTCTTGAGCTTCTTCCGCTTCTATAACCTTGTTATATGCCAAGCCTTTTTCATAAGGGTGTTCGGTTACAAGCCCTGTGTTGGTGCGGATAGCAACTGTCACCATAGCAACATTCACTATGGCAACCGCGACAAACGCCATCACAAAATACCACGGAATAAGGCGGTCGCGTTTGGTCATTTCGCTCATTTCGTTTCACTCACAAAAATAGTTGCTTTCGTGTCGCTGATTTTAGCAGCTTCATCAGTTATTTGAAAGATGATTTCTTTGCGCTGCTCCGCTTGCTTATTTGCTGTGATAAATACGCGGAAATTACCCACGCTATCGGCAAAAACAGGCAGATTTTCCGCATCTATTTTACCACTTGCCTCGATATTTATTTTGGCATTTTCCAATCCCGAAACGGTAAGTGCAAAATTTTTATCTTCATGCGATTTATTCAAAATATGCACATTATAGCCATTGCGAATTTCGCCGCTGGAAAGCTTCACAAATAGCGGATTGCGATCGTGGATAACATTCAAATCGAGCGGCAGACGAGTGAGCAAAGAATATAGCATCAAGCCACCAACTGCCGATAAAATTCCCAAGTACCAAAAGGTTCGCAGGCGGAAAAAATGGATGCGGGCAGGTTTTCCCGCCGCTCTATCATGGGCAGTGTCATAGCCAATCAGACCACGAGGCAATTCAAGTTTATCCATAACGATATTACAAGCATCAACGCATAATCCGCAGGCGATACACTCCATCTGTAAGCCATTGCGTATGTCAATTCCCATCGGGCAAACCACCACGCAGGAATCACAATCTATACAATGCCCTTTACCTTCCCAACTATCGCCAGCTTTATGTTTTCCGCGAGGTTCACCGCGCTGCGCATCATAAGAAATTATTAGGGAATCTTTATCAAACATCGCCGATTGAAAACGCGAATACGGGCAGACATAAGTGCAAATTTGCTCGCGGGCAAAACCTGCCATAAAATAAGTGGAAAAAGTCAGCCCCAAAATCCACCCGCCCACGCTCCACGGAATTTGTAAATTTATTATTTGTTCAAATAAAGTTGGCGCGTCATTAAAATAAAAAACCCAAGCTCCGCCTGTGAATAGTCCAATCGCTAGCCAAATAAAATGGGTCAGGCTTTTCTTCCAAATTTTTTGTAGACTTAATGGTGCTTCATCTAGTTTTTTGCGGGCATTTCGGTCACCTTGCACGATGCGCTCCACCCAGATAAATAAATCAGTCCACACCGTTTGCGGACAGGCATAACCACACCAAACCCGCCCAAGAAGCGAGGTGACAAAAAACAGCCCAACCGCCGCCATAACCAAAATGCCCGTGAGGTAATAAACCTCCTGTGGCCAAATTTCTATGCCGAAAAAATAAGCTTTGCTATGCACCATATCGATAAGAATGGCTTGGTCGGGCGCGTGTTGCCCGCGATCCCAGCGCAACCAAGGCGCAAGATAATAAATACCAAGCAACACAACCATCGCCACCCATTTTATCTTGCGAAACTTACCCCACACACGGCGCGGATAGATTTTTTCCTGTTTTTTGAATAGGTTGATGTCTTCTTCTAACATAATTTCATGCCTTGTGTATGTATTTGAAATATGGTATTCTTGTACATATGATGCACACTGGACAAAATACGCCTACTAAAAAAGTAACGATGAATCTGCCGCTAGAGCTGGCAGAGAACGCATCAAAGTATCTTGGCAAAGCTTCCCTTACCGAGGCGGTGAAGGACGCGCTACGCGAAGCAATGCACCGCAAGGCTTGCCAAGAACTATTGGCGATGCGTGGCAAGATTAATTTTGAATATAGCTGGCAAGAACTTCGCGCAATGGATGATGAATAATGTTCGCTGTTGATAGCTCTACCCTTATCGCCTTTGGTAATAATGAACAAGGACAGGATATTGATTTTTTTACGCAAGCAATATTGCAAGAAAAAATAGTAATACCTCCAGCAGTTATAGGTGAAGTTCTTAGCAATCCCAATCATAATAATCGGATTGAGCAAGTTTTGGGCGGAATACAAGAACTCTCCATTCATGAAAGATATTGGCAAAGAGTCGGGGCTTTGCGCTGCACTATAATAAAAAACAAGCTCAAAGCGCGTTTTGCCGACACCATGATTGCCCAATCCTGCATTGATCACTCTGTTCCCCTCATAACACGCGATACGGATTTTCGTCATTTCGTGAAATTCGGTGGACTGAAGCTGGCTATCTAGCCTTCCACTCATTCCCCGCCACCCAGCGAATGAACATAAACCGCGAGTTGCTTAATGGTTTCATCAGACAAGCGATCTTCCCAAGTTGGCATAACGCCGTGTTTTGGATTAGTTACTTGCGCTACAATATCTTGCTTTGTATTGCCATATAGCCAAATAGCATCCGCAAGATTTGGTGCGCCAAATTCGCGGTTACCTTTACCAGCCTCACCATGGCAAGAAGCACAGTTGTTTTTGAAAATTTCCGCACCTTTGGCATTAGCATTTTTTCCACTTGAAAGACTAAGAACATGCTCCGCAACGACAGAAATTTCTGATTGCTTCAAAATTCCGTCTTTGCCGAAAGCAGGCATCATAGAAGTGCGCGTCTGCGCATGAGTGCTGCGAACGCCATATTTAATCGTCGTGTAAATATCGCTCAGTTTTCCACCCCACAACCAATCATCATCGTTCAAATTAGGATAGCCTTGTACCCCTGCTGCACCTGTGCCATGGCACGCAGCGCAATTTTCTTTGAACGAAGACTTCCCACCAGCAATTGCGAAATTATAAAGCTCTGCATTGCCTTTTATTTCATCAAGACTTGATGATTTGATTTTTTCTGCAAACTCACCACGAATAGCTGTTATCTCAGCCTGTTCCCCCGCCAGCTTTTTATACTGCGTCCAGCCATAGCTACCCTTAGTGTTGCCAGCAAGTGTTGGCCAAGCAGGATACACCACCCAATAACCAACAGCCCAGATGCAGCAAATAAGAAACACCAGCAACCACCAGCGCGGCGCAGGCAGGTTAAGTTCCTTAATTCCATCCCACTCATGCCCAGTGGTTTCTATACCAGATAGAGCATCTTTTTCTTTTGGTTTATTATCTTCAGCCATTTTTGTTCTCCATTCACTAATCTTTAAGCGGTATATTAGCCAATTCTTGCAGCTCTTTTTTCTTGCTCGGACGCATCGCCCAGATGGTTATTCCTACAAACACCGAAAAGAAAAAAAGCAAGCCAGCGGTTGGGGCAATCTGTATAAATGTTTCCATAATTCTATTTATCCTCTGGCTGATAGTCTTTTAGATCAGCAAATGTGCCGAGCGATTGTAGATAGGCAACAAGAGCATCCATTTCCGAAACGAATTCTGGCTGACCATCGAAATCACGAACGATCACCTTTTTGCCATAACGCGCGTTTAATCCTGCGCTGTCGCCGCTCGCACTTGCCTGTGCTACAGCGTCTGATTTTGCATTTTCAATCATTTCAGGCGTATAAGGCACACCAACGATTCGCAAAGTTTTCAGATGTGCAGAAATGTTATGTAAATCCGCCGCTTTGTTTAGCAAAAAGCTATATGATGGCATGATAGATTCTGGAACAACATCAGTTGGCTCAAGCAAATGCGCCACATGCCACTCGTCAGAATATTTCCCGCCAGCCCGCGCCAGATCTGGCCCTGTGCGCTTGCTACCCCATAGGAATGGATGGTCATACATGCTTTCCGCCGCGAGCGAGTAATGCCCATAGCGTTCCACTTCGTCACGAAGCGGGCGGATTTGCTGACTATGGCAATTTGCGCAACCTTCGCGGATGTAGATATTTTGCCCAGCCAACTCCAGCGGAGTGTATGGGCGCATACCACTAACTTTTTCAATAGTGGTTTCAATGCGAAATAGCGGAACGATTTCCACCAGCCCACCAATGGCAACCACAACGATAATGCCAATGAGCATAAAAATTGAATTTCGCTCTATCTTTGCGTGATGTTTAAGCATTTACAGCCTCCTTCTTGCCGCTGCCATTTTTGTTTGAACATTGGCAACCAGCACATGCGCCGCAGCCTTTTATTGTTTTCCAGCAATTATAAACCATGATTAGCATCCCCACGACAAATAGCAGACCACCCAAAGCGCGTATAAGATACATCGGGTGCATCGCATCCACCGTTTCCACAAATGAATATTGTAAGAAACCTTGGGTGTCATAAGTACGCCACATCAAACCTTGCATAATCCCTGAAACCCACATCGCGCTGATGTATAAAACGATGCCAATGGTTGCTACCCACAGATGGACATTAACCAAGCGCATTGAGTATATTTCTTTTCGCTTCCAAAGGACTGGTATCATGTGGTAAATCGCGCCGAAGCTCACAAATGCAACCCAACCCAAAGCACCAGAATGAACATGTCCAATCGTCCAATCAGTATAATGCGATAGTGAGTTCACCGCTTTGATAGACATTAGCGGCCCTTCAAAGGTACTCATTCCATAAAACGCTAGTGATACAATCATAAAGCGTAGGATCGGGTCTTCACGCAGCTTGTTCCACGCACCAGAAAGCGTCATCATCCCGTTAATCATCCCGCCCCAACTTGGCATCCACAGCATGATGGAAAAAGTCATGCCCAAAGTCTGCGCCCAATCAGGAAGCGCAGTATAATGTAAGTGATGCGGCCCTGCCCATATATATATGAATATCAGCGACCAGAAGTGCAAAATCGACAAGCGATACGAATAAACAGGGCGATTGGCGCGTTTCGGAACGAAGTAATACATAATGCCAAGGAAACCAGCGGTTAGGAAAAAGCCCACTGCATTATGCCCATACCACCACTGAATAAGCGCGGATTGCACACCACCCCAAACAGGATAGCTTTTCGCACCAAGAAAAGAAACTGGAATGCTAACACCATTCACCAAATGCAAAACCGCAACAGTAACGATGAACGCTAAGAAAAACCAATTAGCAACATAGATATGCGGCTCTGCACGGTTTTTAAGGGTCATCAAAAATTGCACCAGATAACCAACCCAAACCACAGTAAGCCATAAATCAGCATACCACTCTGGCTCGGCGTATTCTTTGCCCTGCGTCAGCCCAAAAACATAACCGAGTGCCGCCATAACGATAAAGGCATTATAACCCCAAAAGGTAAATGACGCTAGTTTATCGCTCCACAAACGAGTGCGGCAAGTGCGCTGCACAATAAAATAGCTGGTGGCGAATAACACATTGCCACCAAAGGCAAAAACCACTGCCGAAGTATGCAGCGGGCGCAAGCGACCAAAATTTAAGTATGGCTCAATATTTAGCCAAGGATACGCCATTTGCAGAGCAATAAACAACCCGCCCAGCATCCCCACCGTTCCCCAGAAAATCGCAGCTATGGTAAATTTTTTGACGACTTCATCATTATATATTGGTGTTGTTCGTTGCATTTTTTGTCCTCACCTTAAAAAATTATCTTACCATCCGCCCTGCCATCACTAGCAGAGAAATTCCGTTAAACGCCATCACGGCGCGACCTATTTTTTGCATCACTCCTTGCCATCTTTTTGTCAGAAAATCCGCCCCAAGGCTAGCCAAAAATAGCGCAGGCAAAGTTCCCAATACGAACAACCACATGGCAAACATTCCTGCCAACGGATTAGCCAAAGTTGCCGCCATCATCAGCGCAGCATACAAAAGACCGCAAGGCATAAATCCCAGCAAAGCCCCACGAATATAAGAATTTTTCGTAGATGCTTCGAATAAATTATGATGACAGCTCGGCAGGCTGCTTAAAAGAAACATCACGCCCGCAACTAGCAGCATAAAAGCAGAAACAAAATGCCAAATCGGCAGGCTTGCAATTTGTTTTGAAAGCAAGGCAGCAAAAAAACCAAGCGCACCATAAGTTGTCATTCGCCCAAGGTGATAGCCAGCGGAGAGCGACTGAGAAATGGTTCGTACGCATTTTTTTGAGCAGTTGCCCGTGCAGGAAATATTATCCGCCGCAACAATCGAGCCGCACATCGCAAAACAATGGGTGAATCCGCCCATAAGCCCGCCCAAAAAGAACACGGCAAAAAGCCCCGAATGCTCAGAAAAAATAGCGGCACAATGAGCCAAGAATGGTGTAGATAATGTTTCCATAGTGCAAGATGCTAATAGATTATCAATTTCAAAGAATTGACCTATGTCAAGACGGCAACAACTCCGCTGTTAATTTATTGAGCAATAACCGCCCTTGCAGGGTGGTTTTTAGGTTATCATTGTCGTTTTCCAACAAACCTTTTTCAATGTAAAAATCGCGTTTTTTAAGGTTTATATGCTCGCGCAGGTCGCAACCTGTTCGCGCCATAAAATCGGCATAATTAATGCCATCTCGCAAACGCAACCCCATCATCAGGCGTTCTTCGGCTTCTGATTGCTGGCAAACCTCCTCCCAAATTTCCACTGCATTTCCAGTTTTTTCTACATTTTCCAGCCAGCGTTCTGGGCTTTTAAGCGTTTGCGTGGCGATGCGCTTGTGTATAGAGTTAGTGGAGTTAGTGATAAACTCATTTGGCTGCGGAAATTGCGAAGCAAATGGAGTGGCAAAGCGGAGTGTAGCCGCTTCTACATGAGCATTTGCCGAGGCTTCATTTGCAAGAGAATTTCCCAGACAAATGGGGTTATTAATACGCCCATGCGCCCCCGCCCCAACTCCGATATAGCTGTCGCCCTGCCAATAGCTCAAATTATGCCGCGACTGTGCGCCCGCCTTTGCATAGTTGGAAATTTCGTATGGAATAAACCCATTCTCCAACATTTTTTCCTCGGTGAAGCGATATAATTCCTCGGCTTCCTCCTCGCTGGGCAGCACGAAACCGCCATTTTTATAAGCGTGGTGGAAGGCGGTATTTTCCTCAATAGTTAGCTGATAAAGCGATAGATGCTCACCCGCCAGCGCGATGGCTTCCGCCAGTTCCTCCGCCCAGCCTTCAAGTGTTTGTTTTGGGCGGGCGTAAATCAGATCAAAACTATAGCGGTCAAAAGTTTTTTGCGCCAGTTTTATTGCAGAGATTGCCTCGCTCGCGCTATGCCCGCGCCCAAGAAATTTAAGTTCCTCGTCGCGCAAACTCTGCACACCAAGCGACACGCGGTTCACGCCCGCCGCCTTGAAATCGGCGAATGTCCCCGCCTCCACCGATGTTGGATTGGCTTCCAGCGTTATTTCTATATCATCCGTCACTTGCCATAGTTCACGCACGCGTTTTATCATTGCTTCCGCAGTGGCGGGCGGCATTAGCGACGGCGTTCCGCCACCGAAAAATATGCTGCTGACAGTGAAATCTGCTGCGCGTTCGTGCATATATTCCAACTCACGCAGCAACGCCGCCCGCCAGCGCGGCTGCTCAACGCCATCGCGTACATGCGAATTAAAATCGCAATAAGGACATTTTGCTTTGCAAAACGGCCAGTGAATATAGACAGCGAGATGGTTTTTGTTCATTTAAGGGACTGTTTTTTGTGCGGTAACAATAGCAGAGCAGCTTGCAGGAAGACCGTGGTGAGGGGCTTTATGATTTTCTGTAGGTATAAAATCTTGTTTTTTAATATCAAGAGAATCCAAAACATTTCCAAGCAAATATTCATCACTCTTTAACCATGCAATGGATTTTTCTATTTGCTCTTTTTTTATCAAAATTGGCTTGTATAATTCATGAACTTTTTCAAGGGCTTTTTGTTTTTTTTCTTCCTTGAAATGGCTGCCTCTTTCTAAAAAATTTGCTGCCTCAAAATAAAAATCCAGTGTTATAGGCGTTCCATCGGCATGAGTTGCGGTTTGCAGTAGAGCAGCTGCTTCTTTATGAATTGGTTCGAGCAATCTTTCAACTTCTTGTTGCAAACATGCAATCATTTTCGCCTGTTTGACAGGCTCTTCAATAATCCCCTCCACTATAGGTTTTGCAGATTCTGGAATATCTGTTCTTATGTTTAATATTTTCTGAGGAATTCCCAATTTTTTCTTAACCGCCCTATAAAAACCATCCTCATCATTTTTATGTTCTTCATGAATTTTCGCTATATCCTTGGTAATATCGGCAGCTGTATTCACAATCACATAATCCAGAACCTCTTTATCTATATTCCCACTTATTTTTGAAAGCGATTTTATAAAGGTGCTTGATAAATCATCTACTAATGTTCCCGAAATCAAATTGGCAATAATTTTTGTTGTTCCATCTAATTTATTAAAAGCCCTACCTTCCATAAAAGCATCTATCAAGCCTTCAGCTCTTTGCCTTATATACTCCTCTGCTTGCTCTTTATTCAGTGTTGTCATTGCTTTTCCTGAGTATTATATAGTAACATCCGCCAATATACTGAAATAATATACCATAAATCATTAACAAAAAGCAAATAATATGAGCGAAATTATCAGCACAGCGAAATTTGTAAGTAGCGCGGAAACTGGCGAAAACCAGCTTAATCTGCTGGTGGATGGGATGCACTGCCCGTCTTGCGTTGCAATTATTGAAGGTGCGCTGCATAAACAAGATGCGGTGACGGCTGCGCGGCTCAATCTTTCTACTAAACGACTGAATGTAAAATGGAAAGGCGCAGCAGAACTTGGCGATGAATGGGTGCGGATGATTAACGCTATGGGTTATCGTGCTGTGCCGTTTGACCCTGCAACTTCGGAAAGTTTTGAGCAAAAAGAAGAAAAGTTTTTACTCCGTGCGCTCGCAGTGGCGGGTTTTGCTAGCGGAAACCTGATGTTATTTTCCATTCCGATGTGGACGGCGGACGGCGTGGAGATGGGCGCGTTCACCCGCAATGCCTTTCAGTGGGTACAGGTTTTAATTGCCATACCTGCTATTATTTATTCGGGCTTGCCGTTTTATAAATCAGCGTGGCGCGCCCTCAAAGAATATCGCACCAATATGGATGTTCCGATTTCGGTGGCGGTTATTCTTGCTACCCTTATGAGCCTTTTTGAAGTTATTCAACACGGCGAACATGCTTATCTGGATTCTGGGGTTATGTTGCTGTTTTTCCTGCTCATCGGACGGTATCTGGATGCGCGGGCGCGTGGAAAAGCTCGCGGCGCAGCGCATGATTTACTGCAAATGATGACTGGCTTTGCCACCGTCCTGCATGACGATGGAAAGAAGGAAATCATTCCGCTAGCGGATATAAAAGAGGGAATGCTGTTGCTGGTTGCCGCTGGTGAGAAAATCGGCGCGGACGGCGAAGTAATTAGCGGCATTTCTGAAATTGACACCAGCCTGATTACTGGCGAAACTATGCCGCAAAAGGTGGAAATTGGCGCAAAATTATTCGCAGGGACGATGAATATTGCAGCACCGCTGACCATGCGCGTGACCAAGGCTGGAGAACGCTCGCTACTCGCTGAAATCATCCGCCTGATGGAAAATGCCGAGCAATCACAAGCAAAATATGTAACTATTGCCGATAAAATTTCAGGTTGGTACACGCCTGTTGTGCATATTCTCGCTGCGGGAACATTTCTTGGCTGGTGGCTGGGTATGGGCGCGGACTGGCAGGCTTCGCTGCTCTATGCCGCCACGGTTTTGATTATAACCTGCCCGTGCGCTCTTGGGCTGGCTGTTCCTGTGGTGCAGGTATTGGCGAGTGGGAAATTGATGCGCTCTGGTATCCTGATAAAATCAGGCAGTGCGCTGGAAAGGCTCGCGGAAATAACCAGTGTCGTTTTTGATAAAACAGGAACGCTAACCGTTGGAAAACCAGAGCTTTTGCACACTGAGAATTATGAACAAAAACAACTACAACTCGCAGCATCGCTCGCCGCCCATAGCAAACACCCATTGTCGCAAGCAGTTTCCCGCGCCTATAGCGGATCGTTGCTTGCCATTGAAGCAAAAGAGCTGGCGGGAAGCGGCTTAGAGGGCGAATATCAAGGCAAAAAACTCCGCCTCGGCAAGCGGGATTGGTGTGGTGATGCCGCCGCGCAGGCAGACAATGCGCTGGAATTATGGCTGGCGGTGGACGGTGAGAAACCTGTGCGTTTTACCTTTGCTGATAAATTGCGGGCGGATGCTGGAGCGGTGGTTGCGAGTTTGAATAATGCAAAAATAAAAACCGCGATGCTTTCTGGCGACCGCAAGGAAGTAGTGGCGGCAACTGCGCAGGAAGTCGCTATTATGGAGGCTTTTCCTGCGCTGTCTCCGCTTGATAAATGCGCCCATCTGGAGAAATTAAAAGCCAGCGGCGAAAAACTTTTGATGGTTGGAGACGGTCTGAATGATGCACCGTCGCTGGCAACCGCGCATGTTTCTATGTCACCCGCCAGCGCGATGGACATTACACAAAACGCAGCGGATATTGTGTTCCAAGGCGATAAATTACAGCCCGTAATCACCGCATGGAAAGTTGCAAAATTTTCGCAAATTCTGGTGCGTCAGAATTTCGCGCTGGCGATTGCCTATAATGTAATTGCCATCCCCATGGCAGTGGCTGGCTTCGTCACACCGCTAATCGCCGCGATTGCTATGTCTAGCTCCTCGCTGATTGTGATTGCCAATGCCCTGCGGCTTAATTTAAGAGTAAAATAACAACCTGCCTACAAAAGCCAATTGAGAACGGTTATCAATTGCAATAGAAAAAACACCACTCATTTCAGTTAAAACAAATAAATAATTTGCGCGATTTCACCTCCCATAAAACAAGCATAACACATGGAAATATGCTCTGGTAGTGGTCACGGCGGTTTCATAAATTACTATCTTTAGATGTCGTCATACCGCCGAAGGGCGGTATCCATGCCTAACAACAAGCGTTATAGCCAGTTGCATGGCATAGATTCCGCCCTTCGGCGGAATGACGAAGACGAAGCACAAGCTTCGGGAAATTACACCCACGAAATCCTTAAAACTATGCTAGGAGCTATGGAATCTACTCGGACATAAATCACCCAGAACACACTCATTGCAAAGTGGTGTGCGGGCTTTGCAGATATAGCGACCATGCAGGATGAGCCAGTGGTGTGCGTGTTTTTTCCATTTGCTCGGGATAGCTTTTTCCAGTGCGGTTTCGGTTGCGTCCGCCGTTTTGGTTTTGCATAGCCCTAGGCGATTGCTAACGCGAAAAACATGGGTATCCACGGCGATAGTTGGCTGCCCAAGGGCGCAGTTGAGCCACACGCTTGCGGTTTTGCTGCCCACACCAGCCAGCGACATTAAACCAGCGCGGCTATGCGGAATTTCTCCGCCATATTCCGCAAGCAATTTTTCGCAGAGCAGAATAATATTTTTAGCTTTGCTGTTAAATAACCCGATAGTTTTTATGTAGTTTTTTAATTTAGCTTCGCCAAGCGCGAGCATTTTTTGCGGCGTATCGGCAGCGGCAAACAAAGCAGTAGTAGCTTTATTCACGCCGATATCCGTCGCCTGCGCCGACAGAACAATTGCAACCAGCAAAGTAAAATTATTGGTGAAAAACAGCTCGGTTTTCGGCTCGGGATTTTGCTCACTCAGCCGCGCGAAAATTTTATCTATTTTTTCTTTATTCATTGTTATATGCTTCCGCGATTGTTAAATCGGTATGGTGGTCAGGAATTATGATAAAGCGCGTAATATATAATGTCACCTGTGTTTTGCTGCTTTGTAGCGCGAATGCCTATGCCGCCAGCGACAGCGTATATATTGAAGAGCTAACCTCGCCAGAAATTCGCGCACGCATTGACTCAGGTGCGAAAACGGTGATTATTCCAACAGGTGGCAGCGAGCAGAATTTGGCGCACATGGTCATCGGCAAGCATAATTATATCGTGCATTATACGGCTGGCGAGATTGCCAAAAAGCTTGCTAACGCGCTTGTTGCGCCGACTATTGCATTCGTGCCAGAGGGCAATATCAACCCACCATCTGGACATATGCAATTTGCGGGAACAATTTCCCTGCGCGATGAAACTTATGCAGCTCTACTCACCGACACGGTGGAAAGTCTTAAGCAACATGGCTTTACGCTCATTTGTTTTTTGGGTGATTCTGGTGGCAACCAAGCTGTGCAACAACAGCTCGCCAAAAAACTTAGTGAAAAATGGGCGGCAGACGGTGTGCGGGTGTTGCAAGTTGCAAATTACTATGCAAAGAATGGGCAAGGCGCGTGGGTAGCATCGCTAAAACTGCCGCTGAAAGACCCAGCAGCACACGCTAGCTTTGAGGACACTTCCGAGCTGATGGAGATTTTCCCCGCTGGTGTGCGCGAAGGGTTACTAGCTGGTGATGCCAAAATTGCTTCCGCCGAATATGGAAAAAAATTGTTAGAGTTAAAAATTCAAACCGCAGTGAACGAAATAAAAAATGCCACAACGCCTTAGCACAACGCAAGAATCCCCAAGCAAACACCGCAGGCTTCGCCATCATTTTATCGCGGCGTGGATTCGTAGTCCGCTGAAAATCGGCGCGGCGTTGCCCAGCTCACGCGCCCTTGCCCGCGCAATGGCGGCACAGGTTGATATTGCCAGAGACGGCGCGATTATTGAGCTAGGCGCAGGCACGGGCATGGTGACGCAAGCATTGCTGGAAGCCGACATTCCCCGCGATAGATTGTTGGTTATTGAACGCGAAAAACCATTATTCGCCATTTTACAAGCCGCTTTTCATAACTTAAATATATTATGCGCCGATGCTATGGAACTGGAAGAAGTTTTGGAAAATGAGGGCGTGAAAAAAGTAAGCACTATCGTTTCCAGCCTGCCATTTCTTACCATGCCCGTCGCTGTGCGCCACGCAATTCAGGAACAAATGGCAAAGGCCATCGGCACACATGGCATAATAATCCAATTCACATACGGGCATCGCTCACCAATTAATGTTGGCGAGCTAAAACGCTATGGATTGGTTGGGCAACGGGTTAAGCTAGTGATGGCGAATATTCCACCCGCACATGTGTGGGTGTATAAACGAACGGAGGACAAATAATGGCAATTAATCTGAACCCAAGTCGTGTGAATATTCAATCGGGGAATGCTGGAAAATCTGGCGTTGATCGGCGTGGCGCATCGCCAGAAAAACCAATAATTCCAACGCGGGCAGCGGAAAACAACATCCCCGCCCCCGAGACCTTAAGCACCCTAATCCGCAGTGCCATCACCGCCCTTCGCAGCGGCACATTCTGGGATCGCGGCACGATTGTTAATCTGGTGGTTTGATGCCCCCAAAGCGCACTAAGAAAGATTTCGCTCCGCATATTGAGCCAGAAAAAGCCCATAAATGTGCGGTGGCGGGTTGCGTGGAGGCTGGAGTTTATAAAGCCCCAAAATCACGCGAGGAAGTGGGAGATTATATCTGGCTATGCCTTGAACATGTGCGCGAACGAAACCAAAAATGGGATTATTTCTCTGGCATGAAGGCGGAAGAAATCGAAGCCTTCATCAGCGATTCGGTGACGGGACACCGCCCGACATGGAGCAGGGAAGAACGCTTGCGCGCCAGCTATTTTACATTGCAAGATAAGCTCTATGAATTCATGACGGGTGAAAAGCCTGCCAAGCCAAAGCCACAACTGCCCGCAAAAACCCGCAAAGCCCTAGCGGTTATGGAATTGGATAATGATTACACGGAAAAAAGCCTAAAAGCCCATTATCGCAAGCTGGTGAAGAAATATCACCCCGACATCAACAAAAATGATAAGGTAATCGAGGAAAAATTCAAACAAATCACTATTGCCTATAAATATTTGCTTGCAACTTTGAAAAGCTGAAATCAGACTAAAACCATGCCAAAGCCAACTGAACAAGAAGCTATTATCGCCCTGCTCACCCGCATTTATGCTGATTTGCTGAGCATCGAGGAGCAATTCGGCTTGATTGTCGGCGTTGGTGATATGCGCCCGCGCATTGATTATTTTCATGATGCAGTGCGCGCTTTTACCGCTGGTGACGCAAACCATAAACGCCTTAATGTAGAGTTGCTAGCTTATGATTTACGCTGCCTGCGCTATATTCAGCAAATGCCGCTTGCGCCGTTTAAGCATGGCGGTGAAAATCTATCGCCATCACAAACTATAATGACAACAACTGCGAATATAACGCCCAGCACCGCCCGCCCCGACCGCGAAACAAGGGCGCGACTGGTGGAGCTGTACCAAAATTACGCGGTGATGTTCGCTGCCTTGCTGAAACCAGCCGCCGACCGCGATTATCAGGAACGCACCGACAGCCTGAACGCCGACGCACAGGATATTCATCAACTCATTCAACAATTTGAAAACAAGATGGATATGAATGTAATCGCGTCGCTAATTCAACAGCTTGAGACAAACGAGCTTCGCATCATCCTCGCTCATTTTATTCAGCAACAAAAACATAAGAATAAAGACGATGTCAAAAAACTGATTTCGCACCTCAAAAATCAAATTAAAGAAAAAGACAAAGCAATAAAATCGCTGGATAAAGAACACATGGATTTTGCCCTCGCTCAACTCGGAATTTTTGAAGAATCTAAAGATATGCTGAAAAAACTCGCCACTCAAGGCATGAATTTAGTGGGAAAATTCGTCGAGAATTCCATCGCCGATACAAAACGCCAGATGGGGCGATAGTCTTGAGCCTCTAATTCTTCTCGTGCCAGCGATATGCGGAGCTGATGATGCTATCAATATCGCCATATTGCGGTTTGAAGCCAAGCTCGGCTTTGGCGGCGGTGTTGTCGGCGACAAGGCGAGCTGGGTCGCCAGCGCGGCGAGCCTTAAAAGAATGCGGAACAGGATGCCCGAGCTTCTCAAAACTGGTGAGAATATCTTTGATAGAATTTCCTTGCCCATTGCCGAGGTTGTAAGCCGCGGATGGCTTGCCCGCTAGCAGAGCTTCGAGTGCGAGGATATGTGCGCTAGCGAGATCCATCACATGAATATAATCGCGGATGGCTGTGCCGTCTGGCGTTGGGTAGTCATCACCATAAACATCCAGCGCGGGAGCGCGACCAAGGGCGGAAAAACAAGCACGAGGGATAAGATGCGACTCAGGCTCGTGGCACTCGCCAATATCACCGTCCATAGACGCTCCCGCCGCGTTAAAATAGCGCAGAGCCATATAATTCATGCCGCTAACCAACGAGAAATCATTGAGCAACTGCTCAAACATGCGCTTTGACCAGCCATACGGATTCTTCGGATTTTTTGGATGAGTTTCAGGAATCGGCACGATTTCAGGCTCGCCATACACCGCCGCAGTGGATGAAAACACAAAGGCTTTAACGCCGCACTCCGCCAATTTATTCAAAAATTCCAATTTGCAGGCAAAATTATTTTCGTAATATTTCAACGGGTTCGCCACCGACTCCGCCACTTCAATTGAGCCAGCAAGGTCAATCACCGCTTTAATGTCATATTTTTTTACAATGTCGCCAACTATGGAAACATCAGAAACGCTAGCCTCCACCAACTCGCCGAATTTCACGAAATCCCTGCGCCCTGTGACAAGGTTATCAAGGGTTACAGGGTTATAGCCCGCCGCTGCCAATGATTTACAAACATGCGACCCGATATAGCCCGCGCCACCCGCTACTAATATTGATTTTTTCATTTTTTAATTATCCGATTATATTGTTCCAAATAGCTATCCACCATATTGTCCACGCTGGAAGTTTCGATGAATGGTTTGGTATATTGTTCTAAATTTTGCAAGATTTCTTTATCACGAACGGCGCGAATTATGCTGTCAGCAAGGGACTGTGCGCTTCCTGCTGTGAATAAAAGCCCAGTTTTTTCATGAGCGACGAATTCAGGTATTGCGCCGATATTGCTGCCGATTACGCCAAGACCATACGCCGCCGCCTCCACAATCACCACTGGCGCATTTTCATACCATAGCGACGGAATAATCAGCCAATCGGAACTGCGGAATGCCGCGTCTTTCTCGCTACTTTGAATATAGCCGAGATATTTCACGCGACGATCAGCGGCGGCAAGCTCGGCAAATTTTTCCGCATAATCACCTTTTCCCGCAATGCTGATTTCAAATGGCAAATCAGGAGGTAGTAATTTCAGTGCCGCAAGCAAAACCTCGCAGCCCTTCTCCACCGTCAAACGCGCCGCGAAGATAAATTTTGTCACCTCATTGTCACCCCGCCGAATGGCGGGATTTGTGATAGCTGGCAACACGATGCCATTGCGGACTACGGCGGTGGTTTTGGCGGAGATTCCCGCCTCAATATGCTTATCAATAAGGAATTGTGACGGGCTGCAAAACACATCAATATCCTTGGTAGTGCGCGTGTGCCAAGCGCGATATATACGGCAACCAAGCTGCGGATTTGTGCAGATTTTTAGCGATTTGGTGAGCATTAAAGCCCGCGGGCAAAGCAGGTGATAATCATGCGCGGTGTGGACGACAGGAACGCCCATCTGCCGCGCCTTGCGCCATAATATCGCCGACATACCGTCAATAAGATGAGTATGCAGAATATCAGGATTTCTTTCGGCGATTATCGCGCTGAATTTCGCGCCCGCATCGGCGTTCCACGCATCGCGCAAATGCCACAGGGCTTTTTCGTAGCCTTTTCGATTTCCGCGCTCCCAATGCCAATAAATATTTTTGGGAAAAAAGCGGATAACCTCCACGCCATTTCTGATTTCATTTGGATATGGTTCAGCATCAGGCGAGCAGGTGGAAACCACAGTCACCCTATGCCCGCGCTCTACCAACCTTTCGGCAAGCATGGCAACGATTAACTCTGCACCACCCGCTTGAATCGGTGGATAGATGTTATTTGCGATTACGATATGCACTTATTTTTCTCGGCAATGAGGTTACGCTAAGGCGCAGCCAGCGTAGGCAAACTCGCACAAAAACCTTCCAGTTGTTATGTGCGCTGGTTGGTTCATATAGCAAGCTATATAGCTGCCGTGGGATATAAAAACGACGATTCAGCAACACCGAGCCAATAACTTTGCCGCCTTGCGTGTTGATTAAATGCGCCACTTCCTGCACCACTGGTGCGCGGACGCGCTCAGCTTCTACCACGATAATCGTCCCCGAAACTAGCTTCGCCAGCGACTGCCCCATCGCATCCCGTAATATGCCCGAATTAGGAATAATAATCAGGTCAAATTGCGAACGATCTTTTTCAAAATTTCCGTGTAATTCCTTGGTATCAATCAGGCGAACCCGCTTGCCAGACTTATTAGCAAGATTTGCCAATTCATAAGCCAGCCGCTCCGCCCCCTCGCCTTCATAGCTGCTCACAAACTGCACGATTGGATGCGCCACACCCACCAGATTATTTTCAATAGTAACCAAGAGTTGCGCCAGCTCGTCAATATTCGGGAAACAAGCAAACACAGGCACTTCCAGAGCTTTTTCCAACTGTTTTGGTGTGCGGAATGTTTCATCAAAAACCTCACGCATCAGCACGGCAACACCACCAAGAATAATTCCCAGCAATATAGATGAAAGCAAAATAAGTTTTTTGCGTGGTTTTGCAGGTTTATCAGGCACAACAGGGCGATCCACCACCGAAATGCTGGTTATTTTCTGCTCCCCGAGGGTGGCGTTCACCCGCGCTTCCTCGCTGCGAGATAAATAATTTTTGTGATTTTCCTCATCAATCCGCACTTTCCGCACGAGATCGTCATATTTACCGCGCTGCTCTTCAAGAACATTGATACGAGCATTAATTGAGGCATTCTGCTGTGCCAGCTCGCTGGTTGTGGAGCTGGAATTCAAGTTTTCCTGCCTGTCTTGCAACTGCCTTTGTGCTTCGGCGATAGTCTTGCGAATTGCTTTAAGTTCCGAGCTATCAGAACGATAAGTAGATAGCATTTCCGCCTCTTTATCGCGCAACTCCGCTAGCTTGCTCTGCGCGTCATCAACCGCTTGAAACGCCACAGTCGCCGCATTGCTCTTTTGCTTGAGCAGCTCGTTTAGCTCATCTTCCAGCGAAGAAATCCCAACGGTCGCCTTGAATTCACGCAGTTCCTTTTGCGATTGAGCCAATTTTTCTTCCGCCTGTTTTATCTGCTCTTGCAAAAACTCTGTCTGCGGCTTGTTGAAAATCTCAAGCTGACGGGCGATAAAACTGTCTTGCAAAACATGCACTACCTCAGCAGCCACTTCTGGGCTACTGTTCATAGCTATAATATCAATGATATTGGTCTGAGCTGGGGATTTAACGGTTAAATCACTCTTGGAAAGCTTGGTAATGGCAAGCTCAACCGCATTTTTGCTGTCTTTCAAATTTGGATAGATTTTTTCTACACCAATTTTTTTAATCGCTGCTTCCAGCAGATCATGGCTTTGTAAAATATCAATATTTGACTGCATAATCTCGCGGCGATCGCTAGTGGAAAGCTGGGCAGCTTGGTTAGGCTTATTAACCCCAACATCAGCATTTACACCAAATTTAACCAGCAAACTACCTGTCGCTTGATACTGCTTCGAGCTAAAAACAATCGTCAGCACACCGATTGCGACAAATGCCAGAAATACAGCGCGAAATGTCTTGTACTGACGAAAAAATGCACTGAGCAAATCACGAATATTGAGCGAATTATACATTAGCGAACTACCGCATTTTGTGGATTAAGTTGATATGCCATCCCAAAAGACGCAGGCAAGAATTGCTGCACAAATTGTTGGAAATACAGATAAACATCGGCAATGCCACTGCGTGGCACAAACACCACATCATAAGCAGCAAGGCGCACATCACTAGCTGGGCTTGCGCCGCTAGTTGCCGCATCGTAATTAACCGAATAAGCCATTGCTGGAGCGGAAACCGAATGGCGAAGTATCAGCATATTGCTGGTATTGGCGGAATTTTTAAGCCCCCCTGCCCGCGCAATCGCCTGCATCAGCGTTAAATTCGGCCCAGCGGTTACAAATTCCCCAGGTGCATTCACCTCACCCGTCACATAAACGCGGTTAGGCGCGAAAGCCCGCAAGATAATGGAAATCTTTGGATTTTTAAGCTCGCGAGAATATTGTTTTTTCAAATCATCGCGCAGCTCTTGCACTGTACGCCCAAAAGCTGGTACATCCTCCGCCATAGTGGTGGAAACCAAACCATCTGGCGGGATTATAACCTGCTCATTAAGCTCAGGATTTAGGCGTACCTTAATATCCATCATATCGCCTATTTGCAAACGATATGGGTCAGGCATTGGCGCGAAAGATATATCTTTTACAACATCTTGCAAAGCTGCTGGCTTCGTTTCGCCAGCCGACTGGTCAGATTTTTCATCCGCAACAACTTCCTCATCGCCCTGCTCCGTCGCACCCTCAATCACCACCTCACGCGAAGAAGCCGCATCAGCCGCGGTTTCCAATACAGTCCCACGAGAATCTTCCTGTGGCGCAGGCGGCGCGTCAATCTGTGAACAGCCAAACAGCGCGATAGCGCAGATAGTCAGAGTAAGCGAGTTACGAGTTTGCAAAATAAAAAATCCTTAGCTTTTTTTTTGAGTTAGTTAAACCACGAAACTTTAAGCGATTTTTTAAGATATGCAACAGTTTTTTACACGGCTCTCTACGCGGATATACGATAACCAGCACCACGCAAGGTCTGGATCAGGCTTTTCTCAAAGCCCTTGTCAACTTTTTGGCGCAAACGGCTGATATGAACATCTATCACATTGGTTTGCGGGTCAAAATTATAATCCCATACATGCTCAAGCAACATGGTGCGCGTAACCACCGTCCCCGAATTCCGCATCAGATATTCAAGCAAAGAAAACTCCCGCGCCTGCAAATCAATCACCTTACCAGCCCGCTTTACTGAGCGGCTGAGTAAATCCACCTCCAGATCACCACAGGTCAGGACAGTTGCGGCTTTTTCCCCAGATTTGCGGCGGGTTATAGTGTCCAATCGCGCTTGCAATTCCGAGAATGAATAAGGCTTTGCCAAATAATCATCCGCCCCTGCCTTTAAGCCCTTTACCCGCTCCTCCACCTTGTCCAGAGCGGTTAGGATAATAATCGGGGTTTCATTACCCGAAGCGCGGAGGGTTTGGATAATGGTGATGCCGTCCACCTCAGGGATCATGCGGTCAATAATCATCGCGTCGTAATGCTCGGTCGTCGCCATAAACAGCCCGTCCCGACCATCAACCGAATGATCCGCCACATGCCCCTGCTCGCGCAAGCCCTTGAGCAGATATTTGGCGGATTCCTTGTCATCTTCAATGAGTAATATTTTCATGCAAGCGATAATAAATGTTTAGTCAGCAATTGTCCAGATGGTTTAACATCCTGAATTTATACACACGAATATCCGCTAAATCACGGGAAGTAGTGTTACATAGGAGCAATAGTCAGGCGTAGCCCTAAAGCACCAGTTACAGCGTTCAGAGTAGATAGCGTTGGATTACCACGCACTGATAAAGCACGAGAAAGACTCTCACGCGTAAGCCCAGCAGATTTTGCAACTTTTGACATACCGCGTGCTTGCGCCACGAGTTTTAAGGTTTTTTGCAATAAATAATCTCCATCTCCTTCGCCAGATTCCGCCAACGCCACGCGCAAAAATTCCTCTATAAGTTGTGGATTATCCCTTAAATCTTCTAGCATCGCATCATAAAATGATACGCTAGGCGCAACAATTTTATTTTTCATAATATTCTCCCTTTGTAATCTTCAAAATATGCAATAGCTTTTTCAATATCGCGGTCTTGCGTCCGCTTATCGCCCCCGCATAAAAGCAGCACAATTTCTTTCCCTGTCATACCATAATATACGCGATAGCCCGCCCCGTGATCAATCCGTAGCTCCCACACCCCATTGCGTAACGGCTTGCAATCACCAAAACCGCCGCGTTCTAAAAGCATGATGCGCCGTGAGATCCGTACATAGGCTTGCTTATCCTTAAGGCTAATCAGCCATTTTCTGAACACATTAACATTGTCACCTGTGATATACTCGCGAATACTAATCATGCCTAACCGTAGCATATATGCTACATGGCGTCAAGTGTTTTTGACATTTTTGCCAATCCGCGACCAATATTCTATAAATTTATCAACAGAACCTAGTTAATTTTTAAGATTTCTCAAAATTCAAATAAGTAGGTCTGCCCGCCAGAGCTTTTTGTTCATAGCGAGTGGAAAACCATTCTGGTGGTGGATTTAGCCAGTCAGCACAGCTTTTTGCCGTCCATTTGAAGGCTGGGTGGGCGAGAAGACGCTCCAGCATCCATGTCGCATAATCCGCGCTATCGGTGGCAAGCCGCAACTGCGCCCCAGATTTCATCACCCGCGCCAGACTATCCAAAAGCTCAGACGACACAATCCGCCGTTTATTATGCCGCGCCTTTGGCCATGGGTCGGGATAGAGGATAAACACACGCTCTAAGCAGTTATCGGGCAGAGCGGCGATTAAATCCCGCGCATCATCGCCATAAATACGGATATTTGTTAGGTTTTTCTCCTCAATATGCGCGAGCAAACCCGCTATCCCGTTCAGATATGGCTCGCAGCCAATAAAATTCACTTCTGGATGCAATTCCGCCTGATGCGCCAAATGCTCCCCACCGCCAAAGCCGATTTCTAGCCAAAGAGGGGAATTGAGGAACTGAGGAATTGAGGAACTGGGGAACATATCATCTTCATTTCTCCATTTCTTCAATTCTTCAATTCCAATATTTAGCTTCGGCAGCAAATCCCCCACCAGCTCTTGAGCGTGCGTCCGTAGCGACCGCCCACGACGACGACCAAAAGAACGCAAATTTTTAGCTTCAGCTGACATATTAGCCGTTTTTGCTAGCGTTTCGCTCGTTGGTCAAGTAATTCCTCGAACTGCATCAATTAAATTTATTAATTTATATTAATAACTGTTGCAATGTGATACGATTTGTGATAATTAGTTAGAAATACTAACAACTAAGCTTATGCAGAGGACGATATGGGAATGCCCGAAAATACAAAACATGTAAGCGCAATTGATCAAATTAGTCAGAGGATTAACCAATCTCGTTTTGTGTCTAGTCTCGATGACCAGCAAGCTGCTGAGCGTATAAGAGAAAAAATTGTTTCCCGTAATAGGGATAAAGCAAAAAATTTAGCAACAAAGCTTAATAAAAGCATAGAAGATAATGATATAGTAGCGTTTAAGAATATAGCTCTATCATTGCTAACTCTAGATCAAGATTTCCTTGTAGAATTTGCAAATGTACTAGACCAAAAGTCAGCAGAAGTACTAGCGAAAGAGCTTGCCACAAGCTATACTGGCAAACTCTTATTATTTGATAATGAAGAATTTGGAATTGCATTATGCAAAAAAAATCCCACTGCAAGTAAATTTGTGCTATCAGCAGTGAAAGATGTAAAATCAACGAGCGAGCGACAAAAACCATCTGAAATACCAGATGTTATTGAGCATATTGAAGTAAGCACTCCAAATTTTTGGGGTAATAATAAAATACATCTATAAACTTTCCGCTAGTTTTTTTTATAAAACAGCGTAAAAGTTTCAATCATGGAAACGGCAAGCATTGACTACTGGGGTTTTGTGTTCGCGGCGTATGGCGTGGCGGCGGTGGTGGTGGTTGCTATGCTAATTTTTTCCCTGCGCGGGTTGCGGATGGCACAAAAAACTCTGAAGAATTTACAGAAAAATGAAGCCTAAACACCAACGATTATTGTTTATTGTGGCGAGCATGGCGTTGCTCTGCGCGGGCGTGTTGTTCACCCTTTCGGCTTTCCGCGAAAATCTGGTGTTTTTCTACAGCCCATCGGAAATTGCGGCAAAACCGCCAGAACCCACAAAAAATATTAGGGTCGGTGGCTTGGTGAAGGCTGGCAGCATCGAGCGCGGCGCGGACGATAAAATAAATTTTATACTAACCGACGGCGCGGCGGAAATCCGCGTTTCATATCAAGGTATGCTCCCAAACTTATTCCGTGATGGGCAGGGCTGCATCGCCGAGGGGAAAATGATTTCGGGCACAGATTTTGCAGCAGAATTTGTAGCAGAAAAAATCCTCGCCAAGCATGACGAAAAATATATGCCCAAAGAAGTGGTTGACGCACTAAAAAAATCGGGCAACTGGCATGGTGACAGCGCAGTGAAAGAAGTGGGAAGATGACCGCTGAATTTGGTGTATTTTTTCTAGTTCTGGCACTGCTCACCGCGCTGTTGCAGGCGGCGTATTTGCTGCCTGTGCCTGCTTTGCGCAGGCTTCTGGCGCGGATTTGTCCGCTGGCGGCGTGGCTTCAATGTTTGTGTATCACGGCGGCTCTGGCAACGCTTATCACCCTTCGGCTTGACAGCGATTTCAGCGTGCAAAATGTCATCGCGCACTCCAATCTATCGCTGCCGACTTTATATAAAATCGCGGGCGCATGGGGCAATCACGAAGGCTCTATGCT
>SXGU01022880.1_pt1 | contig 29371 bp, 33 predicted proteins | sample 3174531 | NCBI WGS metagenome assembly SXGU01 (sample SAMN11356863, study PRJNA531348) | freshwater metagenome | isolation source: freshwater sample F1-140 | place: China: Fuxian Lake, Yuxi | collected 2017-12-25 | reverse complement strand
TAACCCCGGTTTCGGCGGCCAGTCTTTCATCCCTTCCGCGCTGGATAAATTGCGTCAAGTCAGAAAAAGAATCGACGACAGCGGTTTGAATATTCGCCTGGAAATTGACGGCGGCGTTAAAACCGACAACATCCGTGCGATTAAAGAAGCCGGTGCGGACACCTTTGTTGCGGGTTCGGCGATTTTCAGCCAGCCGGATTATAAAAAAGTCATTGATGACATGCGGGCTGAATTGGCTAAAGCGGTTTAAGGCGACATCATTCCCACGTTTCGGCGTGGGAATCCAGCTAGTGCCGTAACCCTCGAACAGGATAACGTTATGAATTGGGCAAGTATTTGCGAAGATCCCCTACTAGCAAATTTACCTTATAAAATTCAGACCGATAAATGGGGCAATATTGTCATGAGTCCGGCAAGCAACAGGCATGGCATTTACCAAGCGAAAATCGTTGTCTTACTGAGTCGCATGATGGACACCGGCACCGTGATTACGGAATGCTCGGTAGAAACCAGCGAAGGCACCAAAGTGGCGGATGTGGCCTGGGCGTCGACTCAGTTTATCCAAACCCATAAAGATGCGACTCCCTTTATTGAAGCGCCTGAGATATGTGTTGAAATCATCTCACGGTCAAATACCCTCGCTGAGATGGATGAAAAAAAAGAGCTTTATTTTGCCAGGGGCTGTAAAGAGTTTTGGTTGTGCGATTCGGAGGGGGCTATGAAGTTTTACAAAAACACCGGTGAGCTGAAGCATAGTCTTATTTTTAATCAGTTTCCCGATAGGGTTGAAATGCATTAGCCCCTAAGATTGCAGGCTGCGTTTCGCGTAACTTTTTTAATGCAACCCCATTATTCAAACCCAAAAGGCGCACCTTACCTCCTCTGCATGACGAATAGGATTTACATTATGATTCAAGACGATATTATCAACGAATTACAATATATTCCCGAAGCTAAGCTGATAGAAATTTATGACCTTATTCATTATTTTAGACTTGGGCTTAATAACGAAGCCGAAAAACAAATTCCTCAAGAAAATAATTTTGAAATAGATAAGGCGATGTGTTTAAGCGCCTTGGAAAAAATAAAACAAGGCGACTTTTCGAGTTTTAGTGAAATCGATGATGTAAACACATACATTGAAAAGCTAAGGCATGAAATTAATTAGAGACGAAAATTATCAACATAAAGAACGAAAGTTTTTTAAAAAACACGCTGACTTAGTTGATAAATATGCGGAGGTGCTAACCAAACTCAAAGCTGATCCGTTTGATTCATCGTTAAAAACGCATAAATTGAAAGGCGAGTTGAAAGAATTTTATTCGTGCAGTCTAACTTATGACTACCGTATTATTTGTATTTTTTTAATGCAAGATGAGGCGATTGTCTTGGTAGATATAGGTAATCATGACGATGTTTACTGATTTATGGCAATTACTATCATTCCTACGCCCCGTTTACCCTATATGTTCTGGCTGATAATGCTATCTGACTGAATTATTTTAAAAGCCGCGACACTTGCCAAACCTTATACACCGAATACCAAAAAATGACCCCAGAACAATTCAATCACTATGCCCGGCAGGGCTACAACCGCATCCCGATTTGCCGCGAAGTGCTGGCCGATTTGGATACACCTTTGAGTGCCTACCTGAAACTGGCCGACGGCGCTTATTCCTATTTATTCGAATCGGTACACGGCGGCGAGCAATGGGGGCGTTATTCGATTATCGGTTTGCCCTGCCTTACCGTCGTCAAAATCACCGGCAATCAAATCCGCCTGGAACAAAACGGCGAGTTGCTGGAAACGCTCACGCACGACAATCCGCTGGTCTGGATAGAGCAATTCAAAGCGCGCTATAAGGTTCCCGATATTGATACCCTGCCTCGCTTTAACGGCGGCTTGGTCGGCTATTTCGGCTACGAAACCATCGGCTATATCGAACCGAAACTGCGCGGCACCGATAAACCGGACCCGCTGGGCAATCCCGACATCCTGCTGATGGTATCGGAAGAAATACTGGTGTTCGATAACCTGTCCGGCAAAATGCTTCTGCTGACTCACGCCAATCCCGAACAAGCCGACGCCTATAACCTTGCCGTTGCACGCATAAACGATTTGGCCGTCAAGCTGCGCGAGGTGCAAGCCAAACCGGCCAATCATCACGCGCCCAAAAAAGTCGAAGAGTCCGATTTTATCTCCGGCTTTACCCAGCAGGGTTTTGAAGCTGCGGTGTTAAAAGCCAAAGAATACATCACCGACGGCGACATCATGCAGGTGGTGCTGTCACAACGCATGTCCATTCCTTACACCGCGTCGCCGCTGAATTTATACCGGTCTTTACGCTGCCTGAATCCTTCGCCGTACATGTTTTACCTGAACCTGGACGATTTCCATATCGTCGGTTCGTCGCCGGAAATCCTGGTTAGATTAGAAGATAACATGGTCACGGTTCGCCCGATTGCCGGTACCCGTAAACGGGGCGCAACGCCGGAACAGGATATTGAACTGGAAAAAGATCTTCTGGCCGATCCCAAAGAATTGGCCGAACATTTAATGCTGATCGACTTGGGCCGCAATGACGTGGGCCGGGTTGCCCAAATCGGCAGCGTGCAGTTGACCGATAAAATGATTGTCGAACGCTATTCGCACGTGATGCATATCGTTTCCAACGTCACCGGGCAGTTGCAGCAAGGTGAGACTGCCTTCGATGTGCTGGCCGCGACTTTCCCCGCCGGAACCGTCAGCGGCGCACCGAAAATACGCGCGATGGAAATTATCGACGATCTCGAACCGGTTACACGCGGCGTTTATGCGGGCGCAGTCGGTTACATCGCATGGTCCGGTAATCTGGACACCGCCATTGCAATCAGGACCGCCGTGATCAAAAACAACATGTTACATATACAAGCCGGTGCAGGCATCGTTTACGATTCCGTACCCACCAGCGAATGGGATGAGACCATGAATAAAGGCCGCGCCATTTTCCGCGCTGTGAGTATGGCCGAAGCAGGCTTGGAAGGAGAACAATCATGAGTGCAGTTAAAGTCGTGATGGTCGATAACTACGATTCATTCACTTACAACCTGGTGCAGTATTTGGGCGAATTAGGCGCCGATGTCACCGTCGTGCGTAACGATCAGGTCAGCGTCGAAGACGTGGAAACACTGGCTCCCGATAAACTGGTGATTTCGCCCGGCCCGTGTACGCCTAAAGAAGCCGGTATCTCCGTTGAAGCCATTTTAAAGTTTGCCGGTAAAACTCCGATTTTGGGCGTTTGCCTGGGCCATCAAAGCATCGGTTATGCATTCGGCGGCAATATTATTCATGCTAAAAGCATCATGCACGGCAAAACCTCGCTGGTTTATCATCATAACCAAGGCGTATTCAAAGGGCTGAACAACCCGTTTACCGCCACCCGTTATCATTCGCTGGTTATTGAGCAGGAAAGTATTCCCGATTGCTTGGAAATCACCGCCTGGACCCAGGATGAAGCCGGAAACCTGGATGAAATCATGGGCGTAAGGCATAAAGAGCTGGATATTGAAGGTGTGCAGTTTCATCCGGAGTCGATTCTGACTGAGCATGGACATGATATGTTGAGGAATTTTTTGCAGAGGTGATGTTGCGGTACCTGCCTACTGAAAACAAAAAATGGTTATTACTGTTGTTAATTCCTGAGGAGAAAAAGCGGTGATAAAGCGGATGACCCTCAAAAATCTGACTGTATTTTCAGAGGTAGATCTCGAATTCGGGCGGAATTTGAATGTGATTATCGGCGAAAACGGCGCAGGAAAAACACATTTGCTTAAGATGATTTATTCGGCATTAGCGGTAAGCGCAGAAGAAGGGCGTAAGTCAAAAGCTTCGATTCCCACTAAATCGTTTTTACAAACACGGATTGCCGATAAATTAGTTAATATTTTCCGCCCCGAATCGCTAGGCCGCCTAGCAAAGAGAAAACAAGGGCGGCAACGATGTGATATTCACTTAGTCTTTGAGCAAAGTAATTGTGATATAGCATTTAGCTTTGCCGGCAATAGTAAAACTGAAGTAAGCATCGAAAAGTTGCCGGAGGCCTGGATAGATATTTCTCCGGCCTATTTACCTACGCGAGAATTGCTAACCATATTTCCTAATTTCATTTCGGTTTATGAAGGACACTATCTTGAGTTTGAAGAAACTTGGCGTGATACCTGTCTTTTACTCGGCGCATTAATACAAAGAGGCCCGAAGGAAAAACGAATTCGTGAACTTCTTGAACCTTTAGAAACAGCAATGGGCGGGGCCATAGAGCTTGATAAAAATGGACGATTTTATCTAAGAAATGATAGCGGTCGCATGGAAATGCCTTTGGTTGCCGAAGGTTTGCGCAAGTTAGGGATGCTTGCGCGCTTGATTGCAACGGGAGCACTTCTGGATAAAGGCTACCTGTTCTGGGACGAACCTGAGGCCAATCTCAACCCCATACTCATAAAACAAGTAGCAAAAAGCATTTTGGATTTGTGCGATTCCGGTATTCAAGTGTTCATCGCTACACACAGCCTTTTCTTGCTGCGGGAACTTGAAATATTGTTATCCGATCCGATTCGTAAAAAAGTTAAAACAAAATTCTTTGGGCTTCATCAAACCGAGGACGGCGTTAGAATCGATCAGGGTTCCACAGTAGACGACATAGGCGATATTGCTGCATTGGACGAAGAGCTGGCACAATCCGACCGCTTTCTGGCGGTCGACTGATCATGCAGCGTTTTAATGTGGATGGATTAGATTTTGATTTTCCTGATGATTGGCAGGTCGGCAAATACGATGACTGGTCGTTTTATCGAAATCAGTTCTCACGAATGTGGAACGGTATCAAGTCTTTGGATTTGCTTGCTATTGATTCAGATAAAACAGCATGGTTAATCGAGGTCAAAGATTATCGTGTCAATTCCCGCACAAAACCTTCTGACTTGTCGGAAGAAGTCGCGCACAAGGTTTTTGATACCTTGGCAGCCATTATTCCGGCAAAAGTCCATGCAAGCCATACTGATGAAAAGCAGCTAGCCCGCGCAGTATCGGCTTCACGTAAGTTAAGAGTCGTCTTACATCTTGAACAACCGGAGAAACATTCAAAGCTGCGGCCACGCGCCATCAATCCTGCGGATGTGCAACAAAAAATACGGCAATTACTAAAACCTATTGATGCACATCCGCGGGTTGTTGAGATGGTTTCAATGGAAAAGCTTGAATGGACTGTGAGTTAGAGGGGATGATCGGCTATCTGTCGTATAAGCCAGTGCATTATGAAAGCGAGTTAGGTCTGAAGAAACATTACCGAGCTGAGTTTACTTCGGTAAAGTCAGCCTCTATCTACCTACTTAAGGGCGACCGACCCGGTCGCCCTGCTTGTATCTACCGCTCTCTGATCAATCAAAAATAGCCGCTTCAAGATTTTTACTGGAAATCAGCCCCTTCAATGTCGACTTATCCTTAATGCCGCCGAACTTGGTGCCCGCCAAATTAGCGCCGGTAAAGTCCGCATCTTCCAATTTACTCTCGGATAAATCCGCTCCCGACAAATCGGCATCGGTCAAATCGGCTCCGGACAGATCGACGCCAAACAATACGGTATTTTTCAGTATGCTTTTGGACAGATTGGCATGGCGCATCAAGGCCCGATTAAGGTTGGCGTCGGACAGATCGGCGCCGGATAAATTGACGCTATTCAAACTGACCCGCATTAAGCCCATCGGCTGATTCTTCATGTCGACACCCCAATTGGCATGGGCCAGATTGGCATGGCTCAAGTTGGCGCGGTCCAAATTGGCGATAAACCGGCTGCCGCTAAGATTGGCGTTGCTCAAATTGGCACCGCCCATATGTACACCGAAAATACTGGCATTGGACAGGTTAGCGCCGGAAAGGTTGACTTTGGACATCACCGTTAAATCCAGATTCAAGCCGGACAAATCGCTGTTGCTTAAATTGGCGTTGCGTAAATCCGAACCCCACAGGTCCGCATTTTTAAAATCCAGACCCGATAAGTCCAAGCCGGTCAGATCTTTCCGGCGCAATTGCGCGGGATGCCCCTTTTCTGCCTTAGCAAGCCGCTGTTGTACCGATGCCCGATTAAGTTCAGCCGCCGACGCCGACAGGCAAAACACTGCGGCTAATAAGCCCAGACCGTAAAAATGGATTTTCATATATACCTCTTGATAAATTCATCGAATAGATTAAAAAAAGTTAGCTGAACTGTATCGACAGTTCAGCGCTATTGCAACTAGGGCACGGAAATTATTGGCAACCCTAGGGACATGGCTGAAACGAGCCGGCATCCCTCTCGGATTTCTCCCTACAATTAGGCGTCTTTGCTGAAACGAAAAGCTCAGCTTAATACCGTTTCAACCAGCTTCACCCAATAAGCCGCACCCATCGGCAATATCTCATCGTTAAAATCATAATGCGGATTATGCAGCAGGCAGCCGTTCTCGGAAGGTCCGTTACCGATCCAGACATAACACCCCGGTTTTTCCTGCAACATAAAAGCGAAATCTTCCGACCCCATACCCGGCGTCGGTTTGCGGTCGATACAATCCTCACCGGCCACCGCTATCGCCGCTTGTAGCGCCAATTCCGTTTCGGCTTCGGCATTAAAAGTCACCGGATAACCCGGATTTTCCGGGTTGAATTTGATCTCTGCACGGACCGCAAAACCCTCGCAGCATGCATTTGCCAACCTGGTGATTTGATCGGCAATGGTTTTTTGCACGGCGCCGTTAAAGCAACGGAAGGTGCCTCTTAATACAACCGATTCCGGCAACGCATTCCAGGTATTGCCGCCATGTATCTGGGTAATGCTGACCACCGCCGGATCGGCCGGATTAACGGTTCTACTGACAATAGTTTGTAAGGCCGTAATCAGCTGGGCGGCGGCGACTATCGCATCATTGCCCAAATGCGGCATCGCCGCATGGGTGGCTCGACCGGTAATGATGATTTCAAAGCAATCGAACGACGCCATCATCGCGCCTGACTTCAGCGCAAAATGACCCGACGGAAGATCGGGGACATTATGCATACCAAACACGCAATCGGCCGGAAAACGCTCGAACAAGCCGTCGTCTATCATCTGCTTGGCGCCGGCGCGGCCCTCTTCGGCAGGTTGAAAAATAAAATACACCGTACCGTTAAAATGCTGCCGCTTGGCCAGATAACCGGCCGCCCCCAGCAGCATCGCGGAATGGCCGTCATGACCGCAGGCATGCATCTTGCCGTCGTGGCAGGATTTATGGGCAAAGGTGTTTTGCTCCTGGATGAACAAGGCATCCATATCGGCGCGCAACGCTATTTTCTTAGCGCTGTTACCGGCAGTCAAGGTCGCCACAACACCGGTTTTACCTAAGCCTTGATGAACGTCCAGGCCGAACCCCGCCAATTTATCGGCAATAAATTGCGCCGTTTGCGTTTCTTCAAAAGCGGTTTCGGGAAACCGGTGCAGATGCTGCCGCCATTCGCGCATTTGTGGCTGTAGCTGTTGTATATCGTTTGTTATCGGCATCGCAGACTCGTATGAATTTGATGATTAAAGTACAGGCATGACATCGAAGAGAAAGACGTCAGGCTGTTGGGATTTATATGAAGAGTTAGAGTTTAAATGTGATTTAAGCTGGCGAGAAGGCGCGCCGGGCAAGAGCCGCTTCGCCTAAGCAAGCCTTCAAAAGTTTTTTAACAAAATGCAAAAAAGCAATTCACCACGAAGGCACGAAGAGCACGAAGGAAAAATAATTGTTTAAACCCAACGTATTGAAAACTTCGTGTCCTTCGTGCCTTCGTGGTGATGAGTTTTTTAAACCGAATACTTTCACAGTCTCCGGAGCATGGGAGCGATATCGCGTTATTGCAGTTTATGCTGATCGTACAAGTCGCAATTTGGGTTGAGGTCGGCCCCGAAACTTCATGTCTTCGTGCCAAATTACCCCATTAACTCCGCTAAATTCCTTCCTCTTTATCATCCTCATCCGCCGCCATATCCGAAATCTCCTTCAGCCGGGAAATGGCTTTGCAATTAATACTGCCCTCCGGGTACAAGCCTTCGTCATTGAGCGCGCCCGCCGGCTCACCAATCAACAGTTCCAAAGCTTCATCGACGCAGCCGACCGCATAAACCGCGAACAAGCCTTTCGCCACCGCATCGATCACTTCCTGTTTCAGCATCAGGTTGCGCTTGTTGGCCGCCGGAATAATGGCCGCATGTTGCCCGTTAAGCCCGCGCGCCTGGCACAGCCTGAAAAAACCTTCTATTTTTTCGTTAACGCCGCCCACCGCCTGCACTTCGCCGTATTGGTTAATCGAGCCGGTCACTGCGAAACTGTGCTTAATCGGCGTCCGTGTCAGCGCCGAAATAAGACAGCACAGCTCGGCCAAAGAAGCGCTGTCGCCGTCGATATAGCCGTAGGATTGCTCAATCGCGATGCTGCCGGAGATAGCCAATGGGAATTGCTGGGCATAGGTATGCCCCAAGTAGCCGGTCAGGATCATCACGCCTTTGGAATGAATGGCTTGGCCCAATTCCGCTTCCCGCTCGACATCGACAATACCTCTGGAACCCGGATAAACGCTGGCGGTAATGCGCACCGGCGCGCCGAAACTGCTGCCGCCTACTTCCAGCACGGTCAAGCCGTTGACCTTGCCTATCGCCTCGCCCTCGGTATCGATCAGTATGGTGCCGGCCAGCATTTCTTCGAGGATATTTTCCGGAATTCTGCCGTTACGATGATCCCTGGCGGCCAAGGCCTTCTCTATATGCAAGCGGTCGCAAACCGGCTGAGCGTCGCGCCGGCAAAACAGGTTGGCTTCGGCGATGATTTCCAGCGAATCCTTGATGCGTGCGGAAAAATGTTGTTGATTTTCGGCAATGCGGCAGCTGTGCTCAATCAGGCATTCAATCGCCGCCCGCGTTAACGGCTTGGCGCCGGAGTCCGTAGCCTGTTTGATCATCAACAGGATAAAGCGCTGCATCGACTCGTCGTTGCGCGGAATGTAATCGTCGAAATCGGCAAGAATTTTAAACATCTCGTTAAATTCATCGTCCAACTCTTCCAGCAAATAGTACACATCCCTGGAACCGACCAGAATCACTTTCACGTTCAGCGGAATGACTTCGGGTTTCAGCGTTATCGTATTGATGCCCAAATCCGAATAAGGCGATTCGATTTCAATCAGGCCGGATTGCAACGCGCGTTTCAGGCCTTCCCAAACGAACGGATAAGTCAGCAATTTTTCGGCATCGACAATCAAATAGCCGCCATTGGCCCTGTGCAAAGAACCGGCGCAAATCCGCCGGTAATTGGTGACCAGCGCGCCTTGGTCGCTGATATATTCGATGCGGCCGAACAGGTTTTGATAAATCGGGTGCGGCTCGTAAATCACCGGCGCACCGCTTTCCTGCTTATGATCGACCAGAATATTGGGGGTGTATAACTCCGTCAGCAAAATCCGTTTCGCGGTGTTATCTTGCGGTTGTTCCGGCGTCCGGCTCGGCATCAGGTAATCGGTAATCGTGCTGCCGAGGTTTTTTTTGACTTCCGCTAAAAAGGTGACGACGTCATCGATATTTTGATAACTGTCGTTCAGTTCGACGAACAGCGGCTCTATCGCCAGACTGATGGTATCGTTATCCAACTGCTTGATTTTCTCAACCATAGCCCTGCGCCACTGGGGCAACTCCAGCAGCATATCGCTCAGGTATTCCTCCAACTCCTGGACATGCTTGTGAAATATTTCCCGTTCCGGTAACGACAACTGAGTAAATTGATCTTCGTTTAAAGCCTTATTGTCGCGGATAGGCGCAAACGAAATCGACTCGTCTTCCCGGAATAACGCAATATTTAAGGACTGGGACTTTTTATCGACCAGAGCGATAGCATTGCTATAGTACTGATTAAAGTCGCGTTCGATCGCACTCTTTTTTTGTTGATAAGCCGGGCTTTCGAAGGCGGCAGGAAACGTCGCCAGCACATTATCGATCAGCTTTTCGATGTCTTTGCAGAAGGTCTGCCCGTATTCCGCCGGTAACTCGACGGCGACCGGCTCTCTTGAGTTATCGAAATTATCGACATAGGCATAGGACGGCGGCGCGGGCAGTGTTTTGGCTTGGGCGTCCAAATAATCGGTAATCATCGACAATCGCCCTAATCCGGGATCGCCCATCACAAAAATATTGTAGCCGGGATTGCTCATCGCAACGCCAAACTCCAACGCCGACCGGGCTCTGGACTGGCCTAAAATGGTATCGGGCGATGGAGGCGCGGTAGGGAACTCAAAGCCGGTCAAATCGACGTTTAGTTTCAGTGACTCAAGGGGGAGCTTTAAGGTAGACATGGCTGGAGGATTTTCTCGAATTGCGCAAAAACAACAATTCTACCATTTTTTGCCGCGTTGCCGACAACTGCGCCAAGTGGCGTGGGCTATCTATCATGTTGTCTGTTTAGTCACCGCTCCAAGATTCAGTCGTTTTGGGAAGTCGACCGAAGTCATCAATTACCCGAACGGCATTCGGTTCGGAATCGGACCAATCCCATAAAATCAAGTTTTGATTTTTGCTTGTGCAAGCGGATGCAAAACTACGAACCAAAATCCCGGCAACCTCAAGCGCTCGCAAACGTTCGATCAATCGCCATGTCGGTGGCTCTATGTGCTGATTAGCCAGATATTCCCAAGCACAACCCAGTTCTTCCAGAGAGCTGCCCATGTTCGTTAAGAGTTGTTCATCATTAAGGTCGGCGATTTTCGCGCCATTAACCTCGTAAGCAACCAACGTCATCGGCTGAGGTTTAAAGGGAAAGCTTTGCTGGGCTTCCATCCATGCCGTGATCGGGTCAATCGACAGATAAAGCGCCGCACAACCCGGCTTATTGAATCGCCCGCCATGCTTCTCGGCACCCTTGCCGGACAAAGATTCGAAAGACCACATAGGATGATGCGCACGATACACCCTACCGGTAAACCGGCTTATCGCTATTGTCAAGCGTAACCGCCATCGGCAATTCGAGCTAGATAGGCTTTAACAGCTTCCGCACGGCCTTCCTTGACCAAATCTTCCGCTGTTTTATCGCCAAATGAAGGTAAAGGTTGTGATCGAAACCAGGCAAATGCGCGTCCGACTCCGCCCGACCATTCCGATACCCGGTTGATGATTTCCACCGTGTCCCTGAGTCGGGCTTGTGTAGACTTGGTTTTGCATCGGGAACTTTTAGAAACCGAATCACGGGACAGTCCAGTGACATCGGCAAGGTCATTTTGTGTAATATGCAGTACCTTGGCTAAAGCGTTTGCAGCGACAAAGCCTTCGTCAGTAATAACTTGATGTAAAAAACCGGTGTTATTCATAAATGCCTCTTTATTTGGCCGTGTTTACTGATGAATTATAGGGCGTATTATAAAGGCAGGTATATTTTTTCCGTTATATCGGATTGACAGCCTTTATGAATGGGCAGGGCGGCTCAAAAATGCACAATGCAAAATCTGGAACCTTTTTTCGATGTTTTGAAATAGTGATAGATTTTTCCGTTACCCTGTGCTGGAAAATGTTGGGCAACCTACGGCTTGGCGGTATTACCTAATCGAAAAAAGACACGGTCAAAGCTTTTTTGGCGGCTATTCCTGCGCCACAAAAAGCCTCTATCCAGCGGGTCTGTGGATATTAAATGTAAAGCTTACCCTACTTGGCTTTCTTTTCAGGAAATAAAACATGCCTTTCAAAATCGCACTCATCCCCGATTTGATGCTCCCAATAGCGCCGCTGCCAAATACCGCAATTGTACGTTTAATTTTCCAGCCTCTTATTTACTTTAGCGCCAACAAAGTAATACCATTCGGGTATTACTCACAAACCGGTGATCATTATGCGCGTAACCAGCAAAGGCCAAGTAACCATCCCTCGGAACGTTCGGGAAAGCATGGGCATTCTGCCCGCTCAATCCGAGATCGAATTCCTGCAAGATGAAAACGGGCGTTGGTATATCGCCAAAACCCAAACCGACACGAAAAAAACCAGCCGGTTTCGATCCGCTCATAAAGCAGGCAAACTGACAATGAGCACCGATCAGATCATGGCTTTGACGCGTGGCGAATCATGGCCGTCATCCTGATAGACAGCTGTGTCGTCACTGATTTAGCCGCCCCTGAAAGCGTCTGGTTTGAATGGAGTGCTTCAACCTTGGAGCGGCTGGATCAAAACAACACAATGGTCATCAACCCGATCGTTTATGCTGAATGTTCGGTAGGCTTTGAGCGCATTGAAGAAGTGGACGCATTATTTGAGTCTCTGGGTTTCCCGATAAAACCGATTCCGAAAGAGGCTCTATTTTTGGCCGGGAAAGTTTTTTTGCAGTATAAAAAACGTAAGGGCGAAAAAGGCAACGTGCTGCCGGACTTTTTCATCGGCGCTCATGCCGCGGTGTCCGGCTATTCATTGATCACCCGTGACCGGGGACGATTTAGTACCTATTTCCCTGGCGTTGAATTAATCATGCCTGAGATGGTTAATGGACTGAATTGATACGGGAGAAGTGTGAGAATTGACAAAATTAACAACAGCTTAAACGTGCGACTCGGTATCTTTCTTCACGATATCCTTGATGTAATCGTTTAAAGATTTCCCCATTGTTTCTGCTTTTCTTGAGGCCTTTTGGTGAAGTTCGCAGCCTATTTTAACGTTGATTGAGCCTTTAAACGTTTGGTCCGGCGTTTTTCCAACCTCTTGGCAATGCAATAAGTAATCGTCTACCGCTAACTCGAATTCCTTTTTTAATTCCTCGGTAGTTTGTGCTTCGTAATTTACCAAGTCACTAATGAATTCTATTTTTCCGTGTAGACAATTATCTATAATGCTTACCTTGCAGCTGCCTAAATAGCCTTTATATTCAAAATGTTTCATTAATAAACCCCGCTTCTTTCAATTTGTTGATCAGGTCTTTTAACATAGGCTTTGATTGTATTTGCCGGGTGCGGTTTGTGCTACAAAATCGAGCTACCTTTTTGCTCATGCCAAAACTCCAATCTCGAACCTCTTCCTTCCTTTTTTACGTAACCCAATTTTTTCATTAGGGTTAGAACCTCGCTCCATTGTGGAAATGGCGTATTGATAAATTGCTCTAACAGTTTTTCTAGTTGGCTCATGTTTTATTTTTGATTGTCTTTCACTGATGCTTATCCACGCGATCAAACAATAAAACGGTTTTATCCATTCTACTACTTTCGACCCAAAGTCATGTAGGGTACGCACAATGCAAGACCTGACCCTGTTGTTCGTTGGGCAGTGAAAAGATGTTGCCCAACCTATGGCCTTATCCCGGCCCCGATCCTGACTTTATTTGTACAGAACATAAAAAATAGGAAAATTTTCGTACAATTTTGTCCTTATATTTCAATCAAATACACTATTAAAAAAATCATAGGTTTTATATATAAAACATTTCCTTACTAAACAAGCGTAACCATTTGATTTTTAATGGTCGAATAAAAATAAATTGTTTTATTGTGCTATCGTAACGTCTATAATAGGTAGTGTTTTTTAGCCTATCGGAGCAAATGCTATGCAAAGTATAAGTCAACCATTACAAGAAAATATTACCAACAAAAATACTTCCACTGAATTATTCATGACTGATGTTGCCAGCCCCACACTTGCAAGACTTATTGAAGAAGTCAAAAATGACAGTCAAACACTTCATGTTTATGACAGAGCACATAACCGTCATAACCGCTAATTGCTTGAGTCAGAATGGTTGAAATTGATACGATCTTGCTGAAAGTTGCAAGCCAGTGCAACATTAACTGTAGCTACTGCTATGTTTATAATATGGGAGATGATAGTTGGGCAGATATGCCTAATTTCATTTCTCAAGACACCACCAAGGCCGTATCAAAAGAACTAAAAGAACTCCTCGTTAACCAACAGCGTTCATTTGCAATAGTTCTTCATGGAGGCGAACCTCTTTTGCTGGGACCGCGTCGATTAGAAGCCCTACTATGCTCCCTTCGAACAGCAATACCTGAACACTACTGCATAAGCATTCAAACGAATGGAATGCTTATTTCGGATAAAATCCTTGATCTTTGTTCAAAATTTAAAACTTCAATATCTGTGAGCCTTGATGGACCAGAAATCATTCATAATGCAAATCGCGTAGGACATCATGGCGAAGGCACTTTTCATCGAGTAATAGAAGGGATTGAAAAACTTAAATCTCATCCAGATGCTGAATTTTTGTTTGCAGGTCTCTTAGCCGTTATTGACCCCCATTCAAATCCACATGTCATCTACAATTTCTTTAAATCGGTTGGTACATCAAGCGTAGATTTTTTGTACAGAGATGGTAATCATGACAAACTGCCTTTTGGAAAAACTTCGTTTTATAGTACCGAATACGGTAAATGGTTAGCCTCACTGTTAGATATCTACCTAGCCGATCAAACGCCCATTAAAATAAGGATACTTGACGATATTATTCGACTTGCCCTTGGTGGGATAGGTGTAAAAGAGGGGGTTGGCATTACTGATTTCGGTATTGCCGTAATTGATACCGATGGTACTGTAACAAAAAACGACACACTGAAAAGTTCTCATAAAGGAGCAGACCGTTTTTTGGAGAATTGGAATGTCCATACCCACCGTTTAGTTGATATATTTTCCTCAAATGAATTTGCTAACGCTCATAAGTTACAACGTCCAACATCCTTAATCTGTCAAACGTGTCCGGAATTACAAATATGTGGTGGCGGGATGCCTCTACATAGATGGAAAACAGAAACTGAATATGCAAATCCTTCCGTATATTGTAACGATCAGCTACACCTTATTAATAAAGTAAAAGCTATTCTTTTCGGACTTGAAAAATGCGCGTAATTAACAGGCAATTTCTGGACATGGTAAATGCAGAAGTATTTGCCTTGCCTTTTCCTTACTTCGTTTGCCCTCAAACTCTTTCATCACAACTAAGTACGGAACTGCTAACATGGCTTGAAAACGATGCACCGTGGAAGCTCGTTGAGACCGATTTTTATGAACAATACGAATTTAGTTTTTTTGATATTCAGTTACCGCCTGAAATTTCATTTTTAACGTCTCCTGAATATCTTTCCCAAGTGAAGAATAAAGTTGAGAGCTTATTTTCAGTTAGACTTAATGCCCGTATCGATTTTACTGCCCATAAATTAATTTCTGGTCAACGTATCCGTATTCATAATGACTACATTCCTAACTGTGAAACTCATCGTCTATTAATTCAATTGAATAGTGGATGGGATGATGAAAATGGCGGAATGTTAATGTTCTTTAATAGTAAAAATTCCAGCGATATACACAAAATATTTCGTCCAGCACATAATAGCTCAGTTGGTTTTGCTATTTCCCCCGATTCACATCATGCGGTTTCCACGATTCATAAAGGTGAACGGTTTACAATGATTTATTCTTTCTATCAACAAGTAGATGAGTAATATTCATAATTCAATATTGTCTACTATTGAAAGCCCTAGCTCTTCTATGTGGTTTCCAACATTAACAAAACAATTAGTAAGCGATGGCTGGAAAACTATCTATCAAAAATACGGCATTCAGGAAAGTAATTATTCGACTGAAACAATGTTGCACGGGCGTATAGGTGATTTAATAACAGCTACTGCTTGTTTGAGTCCTACTACTAAACTATTGCCGTCGATTAATATTTATCCGATGCCCGAAGAAATAGTAGATATGTATTCATATTCCGGTTCAAGACCTTATTCATTTGAAATACTGAAAAATTCAACCGTTTTACAATGTTTACAGGAATCTTTAGATATTCTAGCCGCAATACCAACAGTTTATGAGACAGTTTCCCATCTTGTAGCCTGCTTACATATTATCCAGCCAGAAGATGATGATTTTGATATTAGCTACAGCCTTCCCAATATACCGTTTTCTATATTTGTTTCAGTTCCTAGTAAGCGCATGGAGAACGATATATTACGGATTGCCGAAGCAATTTTGCATGAAGCGATGCATTTGCAATTAACATTGATTGAACAATGTGTGCCGATGATTATTGAAACGGATAAAAGCTATTTCTCGCCGTGGAAAAATGAACAGAGGCATCCAAGAGGTGTATTACATGCAATCTATGTTTTTTGTGTCATTAAACAGTTTTTTGAATTGCTGATAAAACAAGGTATTTCAACATCGACCAATCAATATTTGAATGAACGATGTAACGTAATTTCAAATCAATTAGCAGAAATCAATGATTTTAGGAATTGCCAATATCTTACAGAAAGTGGAAAAATTTTAACAAATAGGCTGCTTAATTATTAATCGATGATTTATTTATAGCTTTTCTAGTTCTTCTATCGCCTTTTTTGCAGCATCACTAACTATTATCGATTCATCATTTATCAATTTATTCAATGCTGTAATTGCATTCTTCGACCCAATTTTTTCTAAAGCAATAGCTGCATTTTTACGAGTTTCTGGTTCTTTATCTTCTAACATATTTATTACATCGTTTTCTGCATTTGCTGCTTTTTTGCCATACCATGATAGGGCAACTGCTATAGCACTTCTTACTTGTGATGCTGTAATGTCCGATGCGAATTCTTTATTATCAAGATTATTATTCAAAATTAACAATAGTTTATTAATAATAGATTCTAACGCTGTATCTGTTATTTTATCTTTTCCAATTTCACCAAGCTCACCAAGTGAGCCGATAATAAAGAGTGTATAGCTATTATTTAAGTTATCTAACAACTCAAGAAGATATTCTAAGGTTTGATCGTCACATTTTAACTTTCCCAATTCACTTATTAATAGAGAGCCAAGAGTTTTATCTTCCGTGTCTTTCAAAGCTTCAACAAAAGCATTAGTTATTTCATCTGATTCAAGCTCAAACTGAGACAACAGTTCTACGGCATTATATTTAGTTTCTTTGTCACCACTCTTCAAACTTTCTCTAATTAATTTACTTACAACTTGATTTTTAGCGGCATCATCTTTATCAATTTCATTAATTATTAATTTAAGAGCTTTAATTTTATTTTCAAGCTCATATGTTTCGCCTGTTGTTCTTTCTTCTGACTCTAGTTTGGCTAAATCTAAGTCGATTTTAATCAAAGCAGTATTTTTAACTTCTTTGTCAATTTCACACCGAAAATCTTTTAATTTATTATTTAGTTCTTTTTCAATGTCCTGCAATTCATCCAGTGCTTTTTTAGTTCGTTCAATTTCATCATTAGCATTAGTCGTTGCTTCAATTGTTTTGTTTGTTGCTACCATTGTGTCTGCTTGTTTATCTATCAGACGTGATACAGCACTATCGATTAATTTATTTGAACGAGTCATCTCTTTTTCGACTAATTTCTCTACTGACTTCTCAATCGCCCAAACTATAACCTTTAATATGACAACAACTAACGCAACAAATATAGCAATTAATCCAAACAACATTTGCCTAGTAACCCAACTTGAAACCTCTTTTTCAGCATCATCTGATAGTTTTGAAACAAGCCTTTTATGATCCTCGTCTGAAATAGGCGAACTTCCAGATTGAGCATCAGGAGAAATTTTTATTGCTATATCATCGATATGAATATTGCTAGAGCTTGTTTTTCCAGCATGAGCTGCTGAATTACTCTGCGCTGTTGCTGTAGCATTTTGTGCATGAGCAAAACCCATTGCTCCGAAAAATATAAGCCCCAGTAATAAAGGAAAAATAAATAGTATTTTTGATTGATAGTTCATATATATTTATTAGAAAAGTAATTTTTTATAGTTCCCACGCTCCGGCGTGGGAATTCAGTCTGCAACGCTCCAGCGTTGCGGGACGCTGGAGCGTCTACCACTGCATTCCCACGCCGGAGCGTGGGAACGATGTACGATGCAAATGGCGGTGTACCGCAGCACATATGTGTAAAGATGAGCGCTCCAGCGTCGTCTTTACCATAAGTCCATCTCTATCAAACCCGCCAGCCCCGCATAATTAGCGGCACTCGAATAACGCCAATGTTCCGCCAAGCTGACGTAACCCCGTTTCACAGGATTGCCATGAATATAATCCAACTTCTCCCGCATCATCGCTTCACTAAAGACCAGTTCAGCATGAACGCCTTCTTGCCAGAACTGATATTCCCGATCTGCTTTATGCGCTCGTTTGAAAAAACGTAAATGCGCTAATAAACGCTCAACGCGCTTTGCCTGCAAATGGTCGATTATCCGCCGGGCGGTATAGGACTTGAAGCTAGCCACGCATTTACTCAGGTCTTTCGCTTGAGCTATAAAATGTAAATGGTTTTCGAGGATAACGTAGCCGTAGAGTCGTAAACCTTCGTGTTCTCGTTGATAGCGCCAACAGTCGAGTATGATTTGTACGGTTTCAGGTCGGGTGAAAACGGGCAACCATTCCAATACCGTACAGGTCATGAAATGCGGCCTGTCGGGTTCGGTTATGGTGTAGCGGCTTCTTCCCATGATGGTCGTAGTCCTTATATTTGTTGGAACGGGACGCCGGAGCGTCCCGGACTGCATTCCCACGCTGGAGCGTGGGAACGATATGGCGAGGCGGAGCTGGCTTAATGCCCAACCATCCCCACATTCCGCTTTTCAAACTTAATCACCTGCATCATGCCCATATCCTCATGCGACAACAGATGGCAATGCAACACCGTCGTGCCGTCGAAATCCTCATACCGGGTCAGGATGGTTTGCGGCTGGCCGTATTTGACCAACAGGCTGTCGCGCCACAGGGTTTCGGTTTTGCCTTGCGGGTCGGTGCGGGTGGTTTGGAAGTCGTTGGTGTGGATGTGGAACACATGGTTCCGGGTCGGATCGGCGGAGGTGATCAGCCAACTGTCGGTGCCGGTTTGCGGGCCGTTGTCGTCTTCCGGCGCTTTGGCCAGTTCTTCGGCATTAGGCCGCAGTTCTAAAAGACGCGGTTGACTGGCATCGAACACATGGCCGTTGACTTGGAAACCTATCGGATAGCACGGGGTGTTATCTCTTACCGGGTTGCAGGCGATGCCGCCATCGTTGCCGCCCAGCGGTTGATCGCGGTTAAAGGTGGCGAGTTGGTTGTATTTGACGTTGCTGTTTTTAACGTCGGTATACGGATACAGTTTCGCCATTTCTTCGTTGCTCGGCAGGCCGGTGTCGGCAACCGGATCGCCGTCCACTTCGATCCAGGCCACTACGTAATCGGTAAAGCTGGCGGTAGACGGGTCCAAGCGGCCGGTGATGTAGGTGTCGGCGGACAGTTTGTAGCGGCCGGGCGTTTTGCTGGCTTGCACCAGTATGTCGCTGCGGCTGCCGGGGATTAGTTCCACGGTTTGTCTTTTCAGTTTAAAGGTTTGCTCTTGATCCCATTTGCCGGTGCAGCAGTAGTCTTTTTGTTCCCAATTATTCACCCAGGTATCGCGCTGGCTTAAATAATTACCGTCCACGGCGATTTCGTGCAAGTCGTGTTTTTCCAGGCTGAGTTGGGCGGTGCGGTTAAACGAGCTGTCGATAAAGCGCCAGCGCTGCACTTCTCCGGGATGCATTTTGATGGTCGGCGCGATTTGGCCGTTGACCAGCAAATAACGGTTGCGCACAAACGCCCGGTCGTCGCCCAAGGCCAGGAAGTCGTTCACTTTGCCGGTGTCGTCGTAGGGGATGGTTTGCAGCATGAAGATTTTTTCGTTGGCGTTGGCTTTCATGATCGAATCCGGAGTTTTGGCCGGATCGTCTTCAACGATAATCGCGCCTTCCATGCCGCTGCCGACTTGGACGCCGGTGGAACCATGCACATGGGGATGGTACCAATAAGTGCCGGGGCTATGGTTTTTCGGGATGTTGATGACGATTTGCCGGGGATTGGAGCTTATGCCGTTACTGACTTTTTTGTCGGGATTGGTGTAAGGCACCGGCGGCACTTTGACCAGGACATTGTCGGCCAAATCTTTCGGCGAAACATGCATGCCGTGGGTGTGCAGGTTGGTGCAATTGAAATTATCGGGCAGCGGCGAGCCGCCGAAAGCGTCATGCGGATTGTTGCAAAGGTCTTCCGGTTTGGCTTTGCCTTCCTGGCCCAACTGGTTGGTGAGGGTGATATTCAAGGTATCGCCGGGCTTGACCCGCAGGGTCGGACCGACCAAATCGCCGTTATAAGAACGCAGGCTGACTTTGCAACCGCCGATTTTGGTTTCTTTAATTTCTTCTCCCTTAGCTTTTTTAAAGTCTATAGCGGCTTTGGAATTGGTAAAAACGACATTCAACTCGGCTTTGAGCAGGCCTTGAGCGTCCGACCTGATTTCTTTGGGCGCTACGTAAGCTTGGCCGCCGTAAGTTTTAAGATCGGTTTCCTGATAAATACAAGCCGGGTCGGGCGGTACGTTGTCGGCGGCTTGGGTCGGCATTGCGCTTAAACCGGCGATCAGGGTGAGCAAGGTGGTGCGAGTGGTGAAATAGAACATGGTTATCTCCTGATTCAGTGAGGCTTGACGGGTGGGCAGTTACGCTCGGCCGCGTCAGTATCGGCAACGGTCGCTTTGGTGCGTTCGTTGTGGCAGGAAGGACAACCGGGAGCGGCGCATTTAACGCATTGCGCCGGGACTCCGGGATAATTCGCGTCGTACTCGCCGGTGGGGCAAGCGTGGACAGCGTCTTGGGGCATTGCGGAAGCGGTTGGCGAAGGATCGGCGAGGGCGGATCCTACCAGCAGCGCAAGCGTGGCCGCTAGGCCTACGGTCTTGATATTGAACATGATGCATTATCTCTCTTTGTTATTGTTATAGTAGGCGGCGGAGATTGGGAGCGGCTTTTATTGCGCCGATTTTGATCCGGGAGCCTGTTTAGCGCGTGTTGATTCAAGAAGAATAGATATTCCGTGGGCTTTCACCCTATCCGGCCAAAATGATGCGCTTCGGATGGGAAACGTGATCAATCGACAGCCTCTTCCAAGATAAAACGATTCAAAAAGCGCGATGCATTCTAACGGAAATAGTTAGCCCGGCAAATGTTAAATGTGCTTGATGACCGACCGATAAAACCGTTTGCTTTAGAATAAGGGCGCGGTTTTTTTAATGGGCGGGTAAATAGCCGCCTTTGGGCTTGGCTATTTACCCTAACGCAGGGACAAGAAAAGCCGGTCTTATGACGTATAATGGCGGCTCGAAAAGCCATTGAACGCGCCACAAGCTGTTTAACGCAGGGCATCATTTTTTAACATAAAAGAACGTATAGAACCCGAAGTTGGTAAAGCGACTTAGGAGTGAGCATGGAATAATTTAGGCACGTTGCCAATAGAGGAGTGCAGGCTTCGCCTGCTGCATACAGTTATCCACTTTATTTCATTCTCGTTCCTTAAAGCCCTCTCCAGAGGGAGAGGGTTGGGTGACGACTGCACGGATGCAGGAGGTAGAGCAACGCAGGGAGCAGTTGCCGAGGGGAAATCAAAATAAGGAAAAAGGCTTATTTGATCCACTCATCCCAACCTTCTCCCTGAGGGAGAAGGAGCAATGTCGCGTTATTAGCTTCGGGTTCTATATTATTTAAAAACGATTAATGAAGAAGTAGAGCATGAATGCCGCAAATCCCATTGGTGTTTTCGATTCAGGTGTAGGCGGGTTGTCGGTCCTGCACGAAATTCGCAGGACCTTGCCCAACGAAAATCTGTTGTATGTGGCTGATTCGGCCCATGCGCCCTATGGGGATAAATCCCGGCAGTTTATCGAAGACCGGTCGATTGCGATTAGCGAGTTTTTAATCAGCCGACAAGCCAAGGCTATCGTCGTGGCCTGCAATACGGCAACCGGCGCGGCGGTAACGGCATTGCGCTCACGGTTTTCGATGCCGATTATTGCGATGGAACCCGCCGTTAAACCGGCGGTCGCGAATACCCGATCGGGGATTATCGGGGTCTTGGCGACTCGCCGGACCTTGGCCGGCGATAATTTTGTGCGTTTGTTCGCACGTTACAGCGCGGAGGTTGAGATATTGGGCCAGGCTTGCCCCGGCTTGGTTGAGCAAGTGGAAGCGGGCGATTTGTCGGGCAAAAAAACCCGCTTATTGCTGGAGCACTATGTGTCGCCCTTGGTCGAACAAGGCGCCGATACGATAGTATTGGGCTGTACACATTATCCGTTTTTGGCGCCGCTGATCCAGGAAATAGCGGGGCCCGCGGTGGCGGTGATCGATTCCGCCGCAGCCGTTGCCCGGCAATTGTATCGCCGGCTTGAAGTGGGGAATTTGTTGGCCGTCAAAGCTGGCGTGGTTGCGGCAACGCAAACGGAGACAACAACAGGCACGGAATGCTTTTGGACCAGTAACGGGCTCGACAGCGCAAAACCGATAATCTCGCAATTATGGAAGAGGGATGTTGAGGTCTGTCGTTTGCCCCTATTACACAGCGTCACTGCCATTAAGTAGAAGTGAGCCATGCCCGTGAGAGGCCGAATCGCTGTCCACTATCGCGGGCATGGCCCGCTCCTACGGGTATCAACATCTTTGTTTTCAAAAACAGGCTTAACCCTATGATTTTTAATCTCTCAAGCAATTCCGCATTCACATGAAAATTTCACTTATCGTCGCGATGGCGAGCAATCGGGCTATCGGCCTGAATAACCAAATCCCCTGGCATTTATCCGCCGATCTTAAAAAATTTAAAAAAATAACCATGGGCGCGCCCATTTTGATGGGCAGAAAGACTTATGAGTCGATAGGCAGGCCGCTGCCGGGACGCAGCAATATCATTATCAGCAGGAATCCTGAATACCGGCAAGCGGGTTGTCTGGTTTTTAACGATATTGAACAGGCTTTGGAAAGTTGCCGTGACCGCGCTGAGGTTTTTGTCATCGGCGGCTCGGATTTTTATCGGTCGATGCTGGCTGTGGCCGATACGCTCTACCTGACGCAAATACATCGGGAATTTCCGGGCGATACGTTTTTTCCGGAGCTTGACGCCAGTCAGTGGATCGAGGTCGAGAGGGAAGATATTCAGGACGATCCTGACGTTGCCTTCAGCTATAGTTTTTTGAAGCTGGAAAAACGAAGGGATTGAAAAAACATAAAAAATTATTACCACGAAGTTCCCCCGAAGAAATAAACTTCGTGTCCTTCGTGGTGAATAAAAAATCTTTAACCCGCCGCCGCCAAATTATTCTTACGCGGTTTTCTAGCCTGTGGACAATCAATACTAAGACGCTGCACCGGTTCGCCCAGCCTTAATGCGGTGAGTTGACCGCCCCAAAGACAGCCGGTATCAATCGCGTAACAATTCGGCCCCTCGTAATAGCCCAAGGTCGACCAGTGGCCGAAGATGACGCGCATGTCTGCGTTTTTCCGTTTAGGCACTGCAAACCACGGAACAAGGCCTTTAGGCTGGGAGCCTATCGGCCCGCTTTCAACAAAATCCAAACGGCCGTTCGCATCGCAATAGCGCATTCGGGTAAAGCAATTGACGATAAAACGCAGCTTGTCGACGCCTTTTAAATCGGATGACCAAACGTTCGGCTTGTTACCGTACAGCTGTTTTAAAAACACCTGATAATCCGGCGCTTTCAAGGCCTGTTCCGCCAACAAAGCCATTTTTTGGGTTCTTTTAAAATCCCATTGCGGCGGCAGACCGGCGTGAACCAAACAAAAATCATCGTTACAATGAAACAGCGGCCGATGCCTTAGCCAATGGATTAACTCATCCCGGTCCGGCGCTTCAAGCACCGGCAGCAACGTGTCTTTTTTATGGGCTATTTTGGGCGCGCAAGAAGCAACCAACAGATGCAAATCATGGTTGCCCAATACCGTAACGGCAGCATCTCCGAGCGCTTTGACGAAGCGGAGCGTTTCTAAAGACTTAGGACCGCGATTGACCAAGTCCCCGGCAAACCACAGCTGATCGGTGTGCTCATTAAAACAGATCGTATCAAGTAGCCTTAACAATTCATCAAAACAGCCTTGAATATCACCGATCGCATAAATAGCCATGATTAATGCAGGGTTCTGGGAATCGACAAGGTAAAGCGCGGAACGGCGGCGAGGAAATCATCGCCCTCATCCGAATGCATGGTGTAATTGCCTTGCATGGTGCCGACCGGCGTCGCTATCATCGCGCCGCTGGTGTAGCAAAAAGACTCGCCGGGCTTAAGGTACGGATGCTCGCCGATAACGCCATCGCCTCTGACTTCCTGAATTTTGCCGTTGGAATCGGTAATCAGCCAATGCCGCTGTAGCAGCTTAGCCGGTATTTCGCCGGCGTTGGTGATCGTGATGGTGTAGGCGAACACATAACGATTCTCATCGGGGGATGATTGCGCTTCGATGAAATGCGGAGTCGCTTCAACTATTATTTTGTTTTTTTCGTTCATTATTAGATCATATAGAGTTGTATGGTGATTATTTCATCGTAACTTTTCCTTAAACGCAAGCAACTATTCAGTATGAAATACAAAGTGGGCTTTTTAATCCTGTTGTTGTCGCTGTCATCAACGGCTTATGCGGAAGACGGCAAAGATTTATTTGCAGCGGCCATGATGGGTAAACTCGAACGGGCCGAGGCTTTGCTCGCGCAAGGGGTTGATGTTAACAGCAAAACGGCGGGCGGCCGCACCGCACTGATGGCGGCGAGCTTTAACGGCAATGTTCACATTGTTAAAGCTTTGTTGGGCTACGGAGCCGACGTCAGCATTGCCGACAATTCGGGAACCACCGCGCTAATGGATGCGCTGGTATTTGGCAATGAAGATATCGTGAATTTACTGGTTGCAGCCGGTTCGGATGTCAACGCGGTGGATAAACAGAATGCGAAGGTTATGGACAGAGCCAAGAAAAACGGCTACGAAAAAATTATTAAAATATTGGAAAAAGCCGGGGCAAAAGGCACTGAAGTAGCGGCAGAGGAACCGGCAGCCGCCGAGGGCGCCGAAGGCGCGGAAGGGAAAGCGGATGCTAAAGAAGGCGCGGGCGACAAACCGGCGGAGAAGCCCGCTGAAAAACCGGAAACCAAGCCACCCGCTAAAAAATAACCTCAACGTTAAAATAAGGCGACTTTTCATTCACCTCAGTCGGTATTTACTACCGTGTCCTTCGTGTCTTCGTGGTGAATGCTTTTATTTTAAAACGAATACTTTCACAGTCACAGTCTCAGCAGCTTGGGAATAAGCGAACGAATAGACTATTAACAATCACACATCAGTAAGGACAAAACATTGCATATTCACATCTTAGGTATTTGCGGAACATTCATGGGGGGACTGGCTGTGATTGCGCGGCAATTAGGGCATCAGGTCAGCGGTTCCGATCAGAATGTGTATCCGCCGATGAGTACGCAGTTGCAACAACAAGGCATCGTATTGATGGACGGTTACCGGGCCGAAAATCTGGATGCTACACCCGATTTGGTGATTATCGGTAATGCGCTGTCGCGCGGTAATGCTGAAGTCGAAGCGGTGCTTAATCGAGGGCTGCGTTATGTATCCGGCCCGCAATGGCTGGCCGAACATGTGTTGCAAGACAAATGGGTGCTGGGCGTTGCCGGAACTCATGGTAAAACAACCACGACCAGTATGCTCAGCTGGATATTGGAGCACCAAGGCTTTAAGCCGGGCTTTTTAATCGGCGGCATTCCATTAAATTTCGGCATTTCGGCGCGTCTGGGCGAATCCGATTTTTTTGTGATTGAAGCCGATGAATACGATTCCGCGTTTTTCGACAAGCGTTCGAAGTTTGTCCATTACCGGCCCAGAACCGCTATTTTAAATAATCTCGAATACGACCATGCCGATATTTTCCCGGACCTTGATGCGATCAAAAAACAATTTCACCATTTGGTCAGGACGGTACCCGGCGAAGGCCTGATTATCAGTCCTGACTGCGACGCCAATATCAATGACGTACTGGCGATGGGGTGTTGGACACCGGTCGTCAAGACTTCGATTAACTCGGACGCTCAATGGAATGCCCAACTGATCAACAACGACGGCAGCCGGTTTGACGTATTGATGGACCATCAACTGCAAGGCCGTGTCGAGTGGTCGTTGACCGGTAATCATAACGTTTATAACGCGCTGTCCGCGCTAGCCGCGGCAAGACATGTCGGCATTCTACCCAAAGATGCGATAACCGCGCTGGGACAGTTTAAGAATGTAAAACGGCGGATGGAAGTGATCGCTGAAATCAACGGGGTGACACTTTATGACGACTTCGCTCATCACCCGACCGCGATACAAACGACGTTGGACGGCTTGCGCAAGCAGGTGGGGCAACAGCGCATCATTGCCATCGTCGAGCCGCGCTCAAACACCATGCGCCTGGGCGTGCATACCAAGACCTTGGCCGAATCCTTGAGTAATGCCGATCTGGCGATTATCTACCAACCGGAAGCGATGGGTTGGGATTTAGGCGAACTGAAAAAGTACGCCGGTAATATTGAAATCCTTGCCTCGTTGGATGAGATCATTAATAAACTCAAATTCGAAGCGCGTTACGGCGGCCATTTTGTGTTGATGAGTAACGGCGGCTTCGGCGGCATTTACCGGCGTTTGCAGGATGAGCTAACTAGCTGATTTTAAATGATGGAACACGGATGACACGGATTCAGCCGATAGACACAGATAAAGCATTTGGGTAATTATTCAGTCCCCCTCTTTGAAAAAGAGGGGTTAGGGGAGATTTTTTAAATAAATCCCCCTCGATCCCCCTTTTTCAAAGGGGGAGGTGAATACTTACGCATTTGGTAGAGCCTAACGCGCCTTATTAGAAAGCATGAAAAAGAAATCCGTTCAAATCCGTCTAATCAGTGTCATCCGTGTGCTATTTTTTTCGATAAATAAAATTAATTCAAATGCAAATACAACAAGCCCTGCAAGCCCTGCTCAATAAGCAAAACCTAAATTCCGAGCAAATGCGCGAGGTGATGCGGCAAATCATGAGCGGCAACGCCACCGACGCGCAAATCGGCGGCTTCTTGATCGCCCTGCGTTGCAAAGGCGAAAGCATCGACGAAATCGCCGCCGCCGCCGAAGTGATGCGCGAACTGGCCGCCAAAGTCGCGGTAACAGGCGGCCATGTCATCGATACTTGCGGCACCGGCGGCGACGGTGCGAACACCTTTAATATTTCCACCACCTGCGCTTTTGTCGTCGCCGCAGCCGGCGGCCAAGTCGCCAAACACGGCAACCGTTCCGTATCCAGCAGCTGCGGCAGCGCCGACTTGCTGGAAGCCGCCGGCGTTAATCTGGATTTAAGCGCCGAACAGGTCGCGCACTGTGTCAATGAAATCGGCGTCGGCTTTTTATTCGCGCCCAAACATCACGGCGCGATGAAATACACCAGCAATGCCCGCAAGGAAATGGGCGTCAGAACCTTGTTTAATCTCTTAGGCCCGTTATCGAATCCCGCCGGAGCGCCGAACCAGTTGATCGGCGTCTTTGCCAAGCAATGGGTGGAACCGTTGGCGCATGTTTTAAAAAAACTCGGCAGCGAGCATGTGCTGGTAGTTAATGCCGACGATGGCCTGGATGAAATCAGCATTGCCTCGCCCTCCACCGTTGCCGAGCTTAAACACGGCGTCGTTACTACTTACACCATTACCCCGGAACAGTTCGGTTTTCAACGCGCCAGTCTGGCTGAATTAGCCGTTGAAGATGCGGCGTCGAGCTTGGTGATGGTAAAATCGGTGCTGGATAATAAAGCCGGCGCCGCCAGGGACATTGTCGCACTCAATGCGGGAGCGGCAATTTATGCGGCCAATATCACCGATTCCTTAAGCGCGGGCATAGAAAAAGCCCAAGCCCTTATCGCCAATGGCGCGGCAAAAGCCAAATTTGCCGCATTAATCGCCTATTCAAAAACTTCATAAAACGACTAGAAACCATGACTGATACCCCCGATATTTTAAAAAAAATCCTCGATAAAAAAGCCGAAGAGGTTGCCAGACGAAGAGTAGGCATGACCATCGCCAATCTGGAAGAAATTGCCGGAAGCGTGGAAGGCCCGCGCGGATTTTATAACGCCTTGCAAAGCAAGGTATTGGCAAAAAAACCGGCCATTATTGCGGAAATCAAAAAAGCCTCGCCCAGTAAAGGCGTGATCCGGGAGGATTTTCAGCCTATCGCGATCGGTCAGGATTACGCAATGAACGGTGCGGCTTGCTTGTCGGTATTAACCGATAAGGATTTTTTCCAAGGTTCGGAAGTTTACCTGCAAATGGTCCGGGAACGCTGCCCGCTGCCTGTACTTCGAAAAGACTTCATGATCGACCCTTACCAAATCTATGAAGCCAGAGCCTTGGGCGCGGACTGCATATTACTGATTGTCGCCGCCTTGGCCGACAGCCAAATGCACGAGCTGTCGGATGCGGCAAGCCAATTGGGCATGGACGTCTTGGTGGAAGTGCATAATGCGGAAGAGTTGCAAAGAGCGCTAACCTTGGATACCAAACTGATCGGCATCAACAACCGTAATCTGCGCACTTTTGAAACCTCTTTGCAGACCACCTTGACGCTAAAGGCCGATGTGCCTGCAGAGCGCTTAATCATCACCGAAAGCGGCATCCACAGCCATGACGACGTGCAGTTGATGTTGGATAACGGCATCTACACCTTCCTGGTCGGGGAAGCGTTTATGCGGGCGGAAAGTCCGGGGCAAAAGATGCGGGAATTATTTAATTTGTAAGAGCCGCCGTTGGCACAATAAAACACGGCTTGGATTATCTGTTAAGCGACACTCAAAAGTTATTCACAAAACCTGTGGATAACTCTGTGGATTGATTGTTTTATTGAACGCTTACTTGCGGTTTTTGTTGGGCTTTTGTTAAATTGTATAAAAACGCAACAAATTAATAACACCTTAAAATATCAATAACTTAGCATGTATTATCGGGTTTTCCGGCGCTCATTTAAAAGCTCTGCTAAGTGATTGATTGTTGCTGTGTGCAAATGTTAAAGAGGCGTCAAAAACCGATCGATTAATGCGCTACTTTGTTGGCCTCGGCTAAAAAATTAAAGAATTTCACCACGAAGACACGAAGGACACGAAGTTTTTAATACATTGAGTTTAATCAATTATTTTTTCTTCGTGAACTTCGTGTCTTCGTGGTGAATAGGTTTTTAAACTGATTTTGATAATACTTTCACAGTCTCTCCGACGTGGGAACAATGTCGCTTTTCAATGCGCGGCTCTGTTTGCCTCGACTAAGAAACCTACCAAAGCGGCGCCACCGAAGGACACAAAGTTTTTTCGGTCGAGTAGACCGGCTCCTCTCAATGAAGTCATCTCTACCCCTCTGCTGATACTTTTTTTTTCTCATGGTACGCCTTGCCGCACGCGGCTACTACGTGATCGCAGGTAGTTTTGCTGTGCATCATCAATTGTCACCAAGC
>SXGU01276534.1_pt1 | contig 29391 bp, 20 predicted proteins | sample 3174531 | NCBI WGS metagenome assembly SXGU01 (sample SAMN11356863, study PRJNA531348) | freshwater metagenome | isolation source: freshwater sample F1-140 | place: China: Fuxian Lake, Yuxi | collected 2017-12-25 | reverse complement strand
AAATTTTATAGATTTTATAATTTTTTTATCAATAGGAGATAAAATATATTCATTTTTAATAATTATAGATTTTGGAATTAAATTTCTTATAACCGAGGGAATTTGTTAGTAACAAATTCCCATGCTTGGAGTTGTTAGATAAATCTAACAACTCCCAACCATTACTATGATACTTATATAAAAATAAAAAAGGAAATCATGAAACTATTAAACAGTGCTTATAAAAAAGGTAACTGAATAAAAAGGTAACTAAATAAAAAGATAACTAAATAAAAAGATAACTAAATAAAAAGATAACTAAATAAAAAGATAACTGAATTAAAATAAAATTAATTTTTTTGTAATTGTTCTTCAATTGTATCTTTAATAATCAAACGATACATATTTACATTTTTTGTCTGTCCTATTCGGCATAATCTGGCACAAAGTTGTTTCTCTCCATCACGTTGAAATGAATAAGTTCCGTTTATTGGTTCCATTATTATTGTTTGAGATATAAAACTTAAATCAATTCCTGATATTTGACTAGCGGATGAAAGAATAAGTGCTTTCTTATTATTCTTTTTGAAATCTAAAATATCATCTATATTATTATAAATGCTGCATGAAATCCCTGCCTGATTTAATAATTTTTGCATTACAGTAATAGATGGGCCAAACTGTGTAAATATTGCAAATTGTTCATCCGTTGATCTTAATAATTTTATTATATAGTCAATCTTTGTTCCATTTTGTTTAGCAAACCTTGTTATATTTATGATTTTATCATTGTGTGTTTCTGCACGACAAATAACACATTTCTTATTATTTTTTTCTCTCCATAAATCACTACATTTTTTACAAAATACATGACCACACTCATATAATGCAATTAAAGTGCTTAATTTACATAGGCAAATTGGACAGGTACTATTTTCATCATTATTTTCATCTGTTTCAGATATCTTCTCAATATCATTTATTATTTTATCATAACGTTTATAAACGGCTAAACGGGATTCAACTATTTTTTGTTGTGAGCAAACAAGTTCTTGATAATGCCTGATATTGTTATCTAATTCACATGCATTGAGAGAAGAAATATATTTTTCTATATATGAAAATACATTTTCAATAAAATCCTTTTTTGTTTGCACCAAATTCTCTAAATTTTTTTCATATGATTTTAAAATTGCTAATTGAGATTCATACATAGTTTTAAATTTATTTAAAAAATTATTTTTAACTTGCATTATTGAAATATGTGAACTCACTTCATCTGAACATGCTATAATAATATTGCTGCAAATTTTACGCAAAACGTCAATGTCAGAATTTTCATTTGCAGCCATTTCACTATCATAAATTTCCTGTTCAAAATCAGAAAAACTTAATAAGATATTATTCGTGTTTATATGTGGTAAATTTATTTCTGTAACAATATTTTCCTTGATATTACGACGAAATAAGCTCGTTAAAGCTAAATCATATATTTTATTACGAATAAATGATGGATATGTAAATTTAGGTGTCTTGAATTCATTATTGTCTGTTAATAATAACATTATCTTATATGTTGCATCTGCACCACTAGTAAATGGTGTTCCCGTTACTAACCATTTATATTTACATTTTGTTGATGTCATTTTACTAAATAATGTATTTTTTTTAGTTGTAACCTTATCATCTTCATCTTCATTAATAGTATAAATCTCATTAGCTTCATCAATTATTATACGTTTGAATTTATTAATTTCGCTTTGTGATAGATCAGCAGCCTCTGAAAAAGTATATAGATTAATATATGATAACAATTTATCTGGATTTATAAAATGCTTTTTAATTTCATGTTCCCAATGCCTTGATGCACCTAAATGATCTGGAAAAATAATCATTGTTTTCATTGGACGTAAATGACATAACATTAACATTTGTAATGTTTTACCAATCCCAGGTTCATCTGAAATTACACCTCCTTTAACAAATATTTTTGGTATATCATTAATCTTTATAAATTTTGATTGATTATAATTTAAAATTAATCCATTTGAAAAAAATACCAGTTGATCATTCGTAAAAATATCACATAATGGATTATCTTCTCTGTTTAACATGAAATTTAAATTATTAATTTGATAATCAAAGATGTTGGTCTTTAATCCTATACTTTTTGGTTCACATCGTGAAAATTTTGAATCCAAATCATAATGATCATATTTTGATAATGCAATATTTAAATCATTCTGTCTTGCAAGATATGCATCATCGTCCTCTTGTAAAAAATTATTATAATATTTCATATGGGCGAGTGTGAATTAGAACGTTTCATTATTAAAAAATAAAAGTCACATATTTCCTAAAATTAAAATTCAAAGTGAAACGTTCTAATTCACACTTCTCCATATGTCGTATAATAATATTTTTTATCGCGATTGAATTTAATAATATTGATGGTATTTGGTAAATTACGGGAATTTCATAAAATATACAATCAATAGTATATGATTCTTTTTCAAATAATATTTCTGCCTTATAATAGAACATATTTAATAATTCTTTAACAATTTCTATATAGGATGTTGTTCTTTTTGCCTTTTTATTTGCTTCATCATTTTTATATAATTCTTTTGTCAAATAAGTAATTCCTTCAACTGGTAATGTTCCATCAATTACGAGCTGCTGCATATCAATCTTATTTTTTATTAAGCTAGATTTATTTATACTATATTTATTTAATGGGGTAATTGTACGTGAAAACATAAAATAGGTTCCCCCATGGGCGTTTTCTGCATTTTTTAATATAGTCTTATATGCTAACATTCTTTATTAAAAGTATTGTCCTTTAGTATTATAAGAACATAATAAGCTTAAAATATTCAATTTTTTTATAATAGCCAAGATATATAAAAAGTCAAGAATGACTTGATACTTGATCAAATAAATGAAAAAAATATATTCAAATGAGTATTTACTATATGAGCTCATTTGCATACTGCACTATATAATAAAAAAAGGCTCACGTGAGTTTAAAATCTATTTTTATAGCGAAAAAAAAGCATAATATATTGTGCTTTCTGTTCGGTTCACGAGACAGGAAAACAGCTCTAGTATATTATTTATATTTCCCTATGTGATTGCTTCCAATATGATGATATATGTTACTATTTAATTTTCATTAACTTTTTTAATTCTAAATATTTGTGCTTGTATTTCAAATATTTATTTCTATATAGATCAGAACTTTTGAGTATATCCAAAACAGGTTTTTCCCTCATGAAATCCTCCACATGTTTACCAGGGTCAATATATGAATCATATGAAGATGTTGATCTACCAAATTCACTCTTAGCATTATCCGTTAGTAGGCGTGGTTCTATATTTGGAAGATTGTTTGTATTGTTATAAAGGTCATTGATATATCCGTCTATCTTTTCTATTTGTAATAGAATGTTGAATGATGGATACATATGGTAAAAGCCTTTTATAGATAGTAGTTTTTTAACTTTATTGAAATCCTTGAATATATTTTTATTATTTTTAATGCACTTATTTACAAAATTTACTAGAATAATTCCTATATGTATATTATAACCATACAGTGGTTCAACATATGTGAGCAATTGTGTATTAGTATTATTAATACCTAATTTTTCTTTAATTTTATCTCTATAATCATCATTTAATAAATTTAATATTTCATCGTAATAAAATTTATATGTACTGCCAAAATCAAAATACATTGGTATTATTGCTAACCTAATTTTATTTAATATAAAATATGGTAATAATATATTTGTTAATGCCTGTTCCTCGAATCCAAATGTAAAAGGAGTACCATATTTTATTGGTTTATTATTATCACAATTGTCCTTAAATTCCAGTTTAAATTTATTATATTGTATACTCATATACTCAAACATTTTTTTAAATATTAATGGATTTACTATTTTATTTAATGGCTTTTTAAATCCAGACATACCTGCTAAAATTTGTTGTATACAGTCATCGTTTATGTTTTTTCTCGCATAATATAATGGTTTAAAAATAAGGAAGCTATCATCTCGTTCATTTACCCAATTTGTTACTATGTCAATAAAGGATTCCGTTGGAAAATTATCTGCATCTACTACTAAACAATGTTCAATGGCTGGATCTAATAATGCATAGTATCTATAGAATGCGCCTAATAATCCAACATATTTACCTCCATTTTTATGAAGCCCACTAATGTTATTAAAATTTTGATCCACTTTTACATATTCAATATAATCACTTGACTCAATCAAGTCAAATAATTTTTTCACATTTTCATTGGTCTTTGATAGTGATAAATCACCATATAGTCTTATATTAAAGTCTGGTAAATACTTATTATATAGTTTTATACTTTCATAAAGACAAATTGCATAATGATTAATATTTTTATTTGCTGGTATATTTAAATCTCCGAAATAACCATCAAATAATGATGTTACTATATATTTTTTTATTGTTTTTCTAGTTTCTCCGATTGGTTTAGTAACCGTCAATGCTATTCCAACTGATTCATATTGGTTATATCCCCCTCCCTGGCTTGTTAAAAAACTCTCTATTTCTGGAACATTGAGCTGATATTTTGGAAAATCTGTTGGGTCAATAAATAACTGTATTTTTTTGTCTTCTTCTGATAAATTTTTTAGAGTGGAATCCCATAAATTTTTATACACATTCTCATATACAGTATTTTTATTTTCATATGGATTATAATTTGCAGCAATAGTATCAATCAGTTTGGATAGATCAGAATTATGGCCACTATAGCCACTGTATCCATCATAACCACTATATCCACTATAACCATAGCCACTATAGCCACTATAACCACTATAATCAGTTAGTCCCATGGACCCCCTGCTAGCCATCATATCAATATTATTTTTAATAAATTCATTACTTATTTTATTTATTTCCTTCTTTCCTTTTGATCCTATTGAATCAACTATGAGACTTATATAATGAAAACACATGTTTAAATTTATTGGATTCAATAGGATTTGATTGTAAGAATTATTTATACAATCAATGATCTTATCATATAGTAGACTATTTTTCAAATAATCAGTTCTATTTTGCACCGAAATACTATTTATATATTTCATATTGTATATTATACTATTATATTTTTTTTTTGTTTTGATGAAAAATAATAATTTTATATATAACTTGAAAAAATCAAGCCTTAGTGCATAACCGGAAAATTTAGGGCGCAGAATTATAAAAAAGTAACAAGATAACAAGATAAGAATAATCAAAAAATAAAGGAAATTAGGGTGTGGACTTTTCTGGTTATGCTCAAATAAAATATTATATGTCTAGACAAGTCTACTTATCTCATTCAAAATAACTGCATGGATATATTTACATAACTCGATGAAACATTCATCATACTCAAAGTTATGTGTACCATTTTTAATTTGGTTATAATATTTTGGCTCATGTGCATTATTATACATATCGATCGAACCATTTAGTCTTCTTTCAGTATCATGTGTTCCACATACAATATATTTTACAATATTTGGCTCATTTACATAATTAATATCTACTGGTTTTGAAGAAATTATAATTAAGGCCATTATTTTTCTTAAATATTGTGTATTCTGTAAATTTTCAACTGCTTTAATGATAGTGTAGCCCCCCTGCGACCATCCAATTAACAAAATAGGTAGGTCATGCAACGTGTTAAATTCCTTAATTACCTCAACTGTTTCATCAACACATAATTTCAAATCAGATGATGTATGAATCCTAATTATATTGCTATGATACGCATTTGGATCTAAATATGAATATAGATTTGATGGTCCCATATATCCCCCAGGTGTCCCACTAACACAATAAATATTACACATAGCACAATTTATAGGCTCTGCAACGATATAGTTAGCCATTTAATAATGTTTAATACTTATATTACCAAACATATTATGTATTATTTTTTTTCAATTTTTTATATATGTTTTAGAGCTAAATATTTTCGCTTATATTTTAGATATTTTTTATGATATCGTGCATCCCTAATGATTATGTTAATCATTTGAGTTACAAATTCAATCGTATCCTTTTGAATTATGGGGGAGTCATTCACCTCAAGGATATAAAAATTTTTATCTTCACTAATAATATAATCGTTAGCATAATGTTTAAAAAATATTTTGTTGTGAGGATCAACTTGTATTTCAGCACATTTTAATTCATTTAGTTGTATACTTTTACGGAGTCCTTTAAATAGTTGATTTTCATCTGCTAAAAATTGATTTTGTTCCACCTCAGTAAATATTTTATTAAATAGCAAACTCATTCCCTCTCCATTGATTATATGACATATATGATCCAAGGCTATACTATTATGAGCAGTTAAATTTGAAATATAATATCTAAATTTCCTTTTATTTTCGTTTGATATGGACAAATCCTCAGCAAAGTCAAATATTATTTCTATATCAAATTTATTAAATTTATATATATATTTGTCTGCGCATTATCAATAAACATTATATATGGGCGCCTAAATTTAAGCATATATTTTTTTAAATTATAAAATACATTAATTAGTTTTACAAAAGTGTCAAAATCATTGATACCTTTTAGAATTAATTCTGATTCATTTAGCTCATTTTTAAATTTAGTATAAATATCATTAAAATGATTATACATTAAGAAATTGCATAAATCAAGATAGCTTAGATCACTAAAGTTTGTTTCAAAAATATTATAATGTGAAAAATATAAACTAATTAATATATTATGTATGTGATTAATATTAATGGTCTTAATATGCTCATGCAGTAAAACAAAGTTTGTTACTATTTTATTTTTTAATATATAATTTCTATTGGACACAGATCTCTGTAGTGCCGGCAAACTACGTTTAATGTCTTCAAAATTATTCAGAGTTAACAAATGGTAAATTATATCAAAGCCAGATATTGAATATGGATGTTTAAATTCTTGTACGAAAAAATCTTGATCTGGTGGTGCATCTTCCATAGGTTGGATCTCATTATTAGATTGTAATTTTAATATACTGTTATTTTCTTTCAAAATAGGATAAATTTTTGCACCACCAGCTCCTCTTATATCTTTTAATAAATATGTTTTATTATCTTCAATCCTGTCATATAGTTCCTGATATGTCTGGGCTTTAAAATATGTTGGAAAATATTTTCGTGTTTCATTTATTTCATGGTCTGGATCCGTAGCAATAAAGTGATAATAAGCTAATTTATCTACGAATTCAAAGTTATGTCTAATTAGTTGTTTTGACCAATCAAATATATATGATGACTTCAATATGTATTTATTGTATGCATCATATCTAGGGTAAAGCCCAATAAATAATAATATATTATCTATAGCCTTTTCAGTAGTACAATTATATTTATTAATATTGTTTTCTTTAAGCACTCTCATTAAATTGGAAAGAAAATAATGATGTGCTCCTACAATCCTTGTACGTTCGTCTTCAAGTGTACATTTCCTACCATAAATTTTATATATGAAGCATCGTTCCTCCCGTGCGAAATGTAATGCGCAAAAGTTACAAGCATCCTCATCTCTATTATTAGGATGTTGACAAGCATATAATATTTCATCAGTTGGTATAAAATAATATCGTGCCATCTATATATAAATTTTATTTATATATTAATTTTTTATTGAAACAATACAACATAACCGCCAAATCAAGTCGCAGAATTATAAAAAAGTAATAAGAAAACGATCATTAAAAAATAAAGAAAAATCTAAGTCGCAGAATATAAAAAGTAATCAAGTAGAATAATAAAAATCATATTTTAACCAAAATATTTTTAGAGTTTATTTTGGCGGTTATGAAATTTACACAGATCGCGTGAGTATTTTATTGAATGTCCCACCATAACCGAATAAATAATTTGTGAAAATAGATAAAAATATGATATATATATTTTTATACCATTTCTTTTATATAGTCCGCGCCCTAATTTTCCTTTATTTTTTCTTTATCTTGTTACTTTTATATAATTATGCGCCCTAATTTTTCTGGTTATGATTGAGCATTATAAATAAAAATATTAAATAAACTATAAAATTACATATGGGAAAGTTGTTATAAGAAACTCTGGATTTTTTATTAATTTTTATTAAAAAAGTAACAAGACTAGTATTTTTATTTAATATTTTATAATTCATCCGGAGGTTCCTATAACAATTCACACATATTATTAATCTGTATAATCTCAACATGTTCATTTTTTTGACAGCAGGTTGTACAGGATATATCAAAGCAGCATACACCAAGATGAATTCCAGTATAAGTTGCTATCAAAAAAAATATAATGAAAAATACAATATACGCAATAAATTCAGGTGTTATTTTATGTGTTTCATCTGGTGCATTATGTATAATTAATAATGCAAATATCAAAGCACTACATAGGCTAAGGCCTAAGCAAAAAAACTCCTCCCCTCCCATATTAAATATTATTATAAATACATAGAATTCGCTATATATTTATAATTTTCATTTTTTTATATATAATACAATATACAGTATACAATATATAATGGATAAATTTATAGAAGATTATAATAATTATAATGGAAACAATATAAAAATAGAATACGAATGCGACGATATAAATAATGTTACTGTTGAAAAAAATATAAGTATTAAAAATACATTGCCGCCTAAATTATATAACTATGATTCAGAATTTGAAAAAAATATAATGTTTGATGATTTATTTGTTTCATATTTGATTAATAAATATGAGCCGATTACAGATTCCATAAAAATAAAATTATTATTTAAAAAACTAGTTATACCATATGATAAATTATTTGATGTAAAAATAATTGATGATGCATTATATATTAATGGCAAAATACAAATGCCACTTATATTTAAAAATACAACACAGGATAAACGATTTACGTATTATGAAATATTTCGTGAAATAAAATTTTTATCACCAAATCATGAAAGATTAACGACGAATTGCAGTTTCCAAATAATTGGCCCAGACGAAATCAAATCTGAAACCTTATATTTAATATCTGATTTTTATGAAATGGCAGAATTATTTCGCAAAAATATGTCAGATTATAATGTTGGGAATAATAATATATTATTTTTTAAGCCTATGGAATTTGGGAAGCAATTAAAATATAACAGCATCAGGCTACACTCTGAAGATTATACAAATTTACAAATTAAGTATTATGAAAACAAAATGGAAATATTTAATGATTATGAGGATATAATTAAGAGGATTGATGTAAAGATTGATTTATTTGATATACGAGAAATGCATTATATGCGCATTGATCATTGTCTATATGAGAGTAAGAATTTGTTACATTATATGATATATATAAATGTGCTTTTAACAACCCTGGCCAAGGGAGGATCTGTGATATTATCAATACGTAAAATTTTTACGACAGCAACAGTAGAGTTATTATATTTCCTATCATTGTTTTTTAAGAAAATTATATTTTTTGCTGATAAAAAAGAACAGAAGGGTTATAGATTAATATTTATATATTTCAAGGGCTGCAGCGATAGCAAACTAAAGGGATATCGTGATATTTTAAAGGAAGTAATTGGACACGAGGAATCCCTCGGTGCAAATATTAATATTGAAAATCAAAATGATACAAATTGCTCATATTATCCATATGAAAAGAATTATGAAAAGAATAATGTTCAAATATTTTTTCACAATATTTTTAAATTTAAATGCGTAGTTGATGGCATGAGCAAATTTATACAATTTATTGAATCAATAAACAATTATTTAATAAGTAACATTAAAATATATAATGAACTTCATAGAAGACTTCAACATATTTTAACAGACAGTACAATACATATAGATAGACGAAAAAAACTTGTTGATAAATTATTGGAATTGAATCTACATACATCAATAAATTGGTGTATTAAAAATGAAATAAATTTTAATAATATATTTGAAACACTACAGAGCAGTGAAAGAAATAAGAACATTATAAACTATTTCTTTCCTCCTGGTGTGAATTTTAATAAGATTCAAATGACAAATGAATCTTATTATAGTGTGTCATCGTATAAAGATGCGGAATATACAACGGAATTAATCAAACAACACTTAAAACAAAATACGAAGGAATTAATTATTACGGATGGATGCTCAAACGTTGGCGGAAACACATTAAATTTTTTAAAAAATTTTAAATTTGTCAATGCAGTTGAATATGATAAGACAACATCAGTTATGTTAGAAAATAATATAAAATTATATGGATTTTCAAATTATAAGGTGTATAACAACGACTATACAAAGATCATGAACAACCTGCAGCAAGACGTCGTATTCCTGGATCCACCATGGGGAGGAATAAAGTATAAATATTATGATACTATCAATTTATATCTATCAAATACCTCATTGGCTGATATAGTTGGAAAAATAATTAACAGTGTGCAATTAATATGCATCAAGGTTCCGGATAATTTTGACATAGTCACCTTGTATGAGAAAAAATTTAAGGAAATACATATCTATAAATTAAAAAAATATAAGATTGTTATTGTTAAGGCATGAACCATAAAAAATGAACCATAAAAAATGAACCATAAAAAATGAACCATAAAAAATGAACCATAAAAAATGAACCATAAAAAATGAACCATAAAAAATGAAAATATAATGTATTAAGAAATAAATATATATATATCGCATTATATAAATGGATTCTAAGCAAATTTTACACCTTTGGAGATTTAAAATGTCCGATTAATTTATAAATAATTTTTAACTTTTTTCTTTCTACTTGAAGGTTTTTTAACAAATATTTCTTTTCTATTATAACTTCCTTTAAAAATATTCTCAAATATTTCTTTGGAAATATCTTTAATGGCATTTACAATGTTTCCTTTAATTTCTGTATATTTCAAACCTTCCATTTTACGTAATCGTGATTTCAATACACTAAAATAATTTTCGATCGCATTGGTAAAATGTTGATACGGTATTGAATATAATAATTTATTTTTTTTATTAACCAAAGTCTTGATTTTTTCATTTCTGTGAGAACTCGCATTATCAAGAATTATTAATTTATTTTTGTATTTCTTTGTTATAAATTTTTCAAGAAAAATACTTAACCTATCACTATCAATTCCGCCTTTTTCATATAATTCCCAACCAATTACACCATTAATATTAATTGCAAAAATTGCTGTATATTTCTTGAATACTTCCTGTGATGTTGTTTTTATTACACATCTTTTACCAACTTCATTATAACAATGACTACGTTTCATTAATGAACTCAAACTTGTTTCATCTATACAAATTATATCTTCTAATTTATATTTTTTAATTTCCTTATAAAATTCTTTAAGCTTTTCATTAATGTTAATTTCTTTTCCAAATCTTTTGTCGGGTTCATGTCTGAATCTTGTTAATTTTAATGATATATTATTATCCTTAATAATCTGGCTAATATGTCTTCTTGATAAATCAATATCTTTAAATTTTTCTTTTAGTTTTTTCAATAAAGATTCTGTAGTTATTGTTTTATCTTTATTAATTTCATCTAAAATAAATTTAACATGCTCTTTATGAACCTTGTAAGCTTTTGGAGTTCTATTGTGTCGCTGAATACTTCCTTCATCCTTATACCTTTCAACCCATCTGTATAAACTACGAACCGAACATTTAAAAATTTTACAAACATTTTCTTGACTATCATTACTTTTTAAATAATATTTAACAGCTGACATTTTATAATCTTCACTTTTATGTTTAGACATTTCTATTAATATAAAATATTTACACCTTTGCACATTTAAAACGCCGATTTTCTTAAAAGTTTTTTATTTTATTTTCTGAATATAATAAAAAATTGATTTAATTTTTCAATAATTATATTATTACATAACTTATATGAACTTTATCAAAATGAACTCCATTAACGGATATATTTATGTTAGAAATCATCCATCGTATGATGTTGATGATGCGTGTAAAATGGGTAAAGCAAACAATATTCCTGAAAGGGATACACAATATGCTACTGGTGAGATTAAGAGAGGATATTTTGAAGCGGTATTTGAAGTTCCTGTTGAAAAAATGGGAATTGTTGAACGCTTATTGCAAAATGAGTTTCGTGAATTAAATGTTAAATATGATGCTGGAACTGAATTTTACAATAAAAAAATCATTACTCTTATTGAACCTTACCTAATTACACTTGGAATTAAATATAGAAATTTATCCAAACAAGAAATTAGTGATTTGGTAAGATGCAACAGAGTAAGAAAAACAATTAAAAAAATAAATATTCAATCATTAATTCACATACTAAAATCCAATAAAACAAATAAACAAATTGTTTCCTACATACCAAGAAACGACCAAACTATTATTATTAGAAAGTCAGTAATACATTTTAAACAATACGATAAAGGTATGCTTGTATTAATGTGTGGAGTAGGAAAAACTCTAATTTCATTATGGATTACACAAGAACTTAACTCAAATACTATTCTTATTGGTGTTCCTAATAAATTATTATTGAAACAATGGGAAGAAGTTATTTGTGTTTTGTTTCAAAGTGTTCCGTATTTAATTGTTTCAGGTGGTGTAGATACTGAAAATATAATGCGATTTTTAGAAAATAATCAAAAAAAATGTATTGTAATAACTACATATTCATCGGCACATAAAGTATATACTGCAACACAAGATACGAGATTTGTATTTGGTATGAAAATATTAGACGAGGTTCATCATTTAACTACAAATAATATGCGTTTAGCACACACTACAAAAAAATATATTCAAATGTTAAACATTCCATCTGTAAAACAATTATCATTAACTGCTACACTTAAACAATTGGAAAGTATGTGCGATGATGGTATTGTAGTTTCAAATGATAATGTTGAATATTTTGGAGAAATAATTGATAGAAAATGTTTGCTATGGGCGATTAATGAAAATATTATTTGTGATTATGTTATTCAAACCATTATTACAAATGAAGAACAATTAGAACAACAATTATCAAGATTTCATATTATAGAAGAAAATGATAAGAGGTTGTTTTTGAGTGCGTTTGCATCTTTGAAAAGCATATTTGACGGACATTCACATCATTTATTGATATATTCAAATAACAAGGATAATTCGTTGAAATTAACTCAATATATAAAAATGCTGTTAGACAATAATTACTTTGATATACCTGATTTATATTATTCAAATTACCATAGTGAAATGAAATCAAAAGACCAAAAAGAAATAATTAATAATTTTGAAAAGGCAAAATTTGGAATAATTACTTGTGTCTATTGTTTGGGTGAAGGATGGGATTTTCCATTATTGGATGGTGTTGTATTTGCTGAAAATATGACATCAAATATTCGTATAGTTCAATCCGCATTAAGAGCAAGTAGGAAAAATAAAAAAGATACAAATAAAAAAACCAAAATCATTTTACCAATTTTGAATAGAGATGACTGGTTAGAAAATAATGAAAATCCTGATTTGAAAAAGGTAAGAGAAGTTATTTATCAAATGGGGTTAGAAGATGAAACTATTACTCAAAAAATTAAGGTGTTTAGAATTGACATTGAAAAACAAAAACCAAAACCAAGAGAAAAAGAAGAAAGAGAAATGATTGATGAGTTTGGTGAATATGACGATGAATTAACACAAAAATTAAGATTAAAAACAATAAAAAGAACTGCACTTGCTACAACATATGAAAAGGCAAGAAAAATAATTGCTGATAAAAATATAAAAAGTAAAGAAAGTTATTATGAATTATGTAAAAGAGATAATAGATTATCCAAAGAACCTGAAATAGTATTCAAAGGACAATTTACAAACTGGATAGAATATTTAAGTATTGAACGAGTATATTATGATTTGGAAACCTGTAAAAATAAGGTAGGTGAGTATTTATTGTTATATCCTGAAATAAAAAAATATTATTTGGACTTATCAATTGTAAGTAATGAATTATGTAAAATAGACATATTATTTCCGCCAAATGGATTATGGGTTGAATACTATAATGTAAAAGATTTGAGAGATTTAATTACTATAACAAATAAAAAAAAGAAAAGTTCAAGTGATATTCTATAATTTACTATATAAAATCATATTCATAATGATATGAATATGATGGAAGATTTTCGTAAAACAATTATTGAGTTTAATTTATGTAGAAAAATTATGAAAAACCAAACAGACATTATAAATGAATTAAATGTCATATTGAAAGAACAAAATGGATATAAATATAATGCGAAACCAAAAAAACTAAAAAAACATTTTCCTGCAAGTGTAAATAGAAATTACGATGAATACAATAATTCTTTGATTAAATCACAAAGTAAAAATAATAGATTATCATTTTCTTTATCATCAAAAACAATTATAGAACAGATTGATAATTTTTTATCTACCGCAACAAGACGATATAATACAATTAATATATTTAAGAATGATAATGATTTATTTGAATGTTTAATCACAAAAAACTCATATAACTTACCAATATTATCTCCATTAGATTTACGACATAATTTAATCAAATATAATAATGAAACCGATATAAAACACAGATTTCCTTATTTTTTTGATAAAAACAACAGGTCATTTTATGATGTTATTTATATCATTAAAACTGAAAATCCACATTTTTATGTAGATGCAAATAATAAAACACTATGTGATACTATATTAATTTGTTGTAATATCAAAACATTTAATATATTTTTTGAGTTAGATATACACAACCCATATTATCGTCATCTAACTAATAACTATCCTGAACCACTAATAAAAGAAATATATAACAACGCAAATATTTAGGGAATATTAAGGAAAAATTACTTTTTGTAAAAAATTGAATAAAAAATTGATTTAGTTTAATATAAAGAATAATTATCTTATACTATTATATATATGTCTAAACACTACACTTGCGAACTTTGTAAAAAGGAATTTAATCAAAAAATTGATTTCACCAGACACCAAAATAAGAAAGCACCTTGTATAACATTAACTGAAATGCAACAAATTAGTCAAACAAAAGAATTAAAAACTGAATTTAAAACTAACTTATCCACAATATTTAACTATTGTTTGGATGTGTTAAGAAATAACGAACATTTAACAGGTGATAAAGCATTGAGAACATTAGCACACTTGTTGGATTTAAGATTGTTAGAACCTCAATTTGGTAATCAAATTGATATTGATACTTATGAATATGATTTTAGTTCATATGAAGACGAGATTATTGAGAAACATAAAGCAAAATTATTAAGTATGGTAAGATTTAGTAATCTTGCGAAAGAAAAAGAAGAAAATATACCAAAAATTATGAAATGTTTATGGGATGAGATTTTATCAGTTCATCCTATTACTAAAAATATATTCTTGAAAGGAAAGGGATTTGATATTCAACATCAATCCACATATAAAAAATTAATTGATAAATTATATACATTTGATTTTGAAGCAGTTGATGAAGATATTTTAGGTGAAGCGTATGAAGAAGTAATCAAAGATGTTATGACTGGTAAGGTGTTGGGACAATTCTTTACACCACCAAAAGTTAAACAAATGATGATTAAACTTATTGACCCTCAACTAAAAGCAGACGGAACAATTGAAAAAATATTTGACCCTGCTATGGGAACAGGAGGTTTCTTAATTTCCTCATTAAGACATTTATTACAACAATCAAAAACAAAAGGAATAAAAATGAACTGGGATTTTATTAGTAATGAAGGACTTGGGGGAAGAGAAGCAGAACCTGATACATACCAATTAGCAATTTCAAATATGTTGATTTCATCAGGACATATGTTTAATGTTTTGGAAAAAGGCGATAGTATTCGTAATCCAATAACAAACAAATATGATATTATTCTTGCTAATCCACCATTTGGAATTGATGGGTTAATATATAATGAAATTTTACATCCATTGAGAAATGAATATATGCCTATAAAATCAAATAGTGCAGTTCCATTATTCTTACAAGCGATTATTCATATGTTAAATGTGAATGGAAGATGTGCTCTTGTTTTACCTGATGGAAAAGAACTATTTAGTAAAAGTAATGAACTCGTTAATATTAGAGAATATTTAATGAAAACCTGCGATTTGAAAGAAATAATATATTTACCATCTGGTGTATTTACACATACATCTATAAAAACTTGTGTTTTATATTTTGTTAAAAAAAGAGAAGGTAATGAAACATTAGAAACTAAAATTAAATATTCAAAGGTAAATCAAAAAGAAACAGATAGACAATATATATTTTCAAAAATACATCAAACAAGTAAAGTAAAGTTCTATGACTATAATACAGAAAATGAAGTGAAACATTTATTATTAGAAGTTGATATTGATAGTATTTCTAAAAAAGGGTATTCATTGAATTATGCGGAATATTTAAAGGATGAAAATGAAGATAATGAAATATATGAAGATGGAGTTATTGTTAAAACACTTGAAGAAGTGTGCAACTATGAAATTGGCGGAACACCATCAAGAAGCAAACCAGAATATTATGAAAATGGAAATAACTTATGGGTTTCAGTTAGAGAATTAAATGGTGGTTATATTTATGACACAAAAGAAAAAATTAATGATATTGGGGTTAAAAAAAGTAATGTTAAATTATATGATATAGGAACTATATTGTTCTCATTTAAATTAAGCATTGGAAAAACTGCTATTGTAGGAACACCTATGTATAGCAATGAAGCAATTGCTGGTATAAAATCAAAAAATCCTGATATTTTAGATAATATGTATTTATACTATTACTTATCAACTACTAATTTTAAACAAATTGGTTCTGGTATGTTGGGTCAAGGTTCATTAAATAAAAAATCATTAGGTAAAATTAAAATACCTATACCATCTATGAAACGCCAAAAAGAAATAGTAACTTATTTATTAGATATTGATGCAAAAAATAAACAACTTGAAATTGAAATTGAAAATAACAAAAAACAAGCACAATTATTTATTTCAGGAATTGTAAAAACGCCTATAATAAGTCAAGATGATACAAGTTCAGTAAATACTGAACCTATTGATGAAGTTCAAAACGAAATAGTATCGGTTGAGGAAGAAGTTATTATTGAACCTAAACCGAAGGTTAAAAAGATTGTTAAAAAAGTAAAGAAACCTCTTGTTATTGTTGAAGAAGATAATGAAGTATAATTATTAACATTCATTTATTAGCACATAATTTACTATAAATATAATTAATTATAAACATTTTTTTATTCCAAATTTTTATATCATATAATATAATTATTATATAATATAATGCCTACTCATAAAAGCGAAGATTATAAATTATCTGCGGTTGAATATTATTTAACAGAAGACAAAACACAGGAAGAAGTGTGTAAAATATTCAAATGTTCTGCACGAAGTTTGTTAAGATGGGTTGATAAGTATAATGAAAATGGTGAAATAAAAAGACACAATAGAAAACCTGTTGCATATAAAGTTCATAAAGACCAAGTAAAGTTTATATTAGATGAAATAAAGAAAAATAAAACTATTACGATGCAGGATTTACTTGAAAAACTAAAAGAAAAATACCCTACATTAACATTAAGTCGTTTTCATTTAAACCGAATAGTAAATGATAATAATATTACTTTGAAAATTACAAGAATTAGACACGAACCAAATAAGCGTTTTGGTAAGGACATTGATATAAATAAAAAAATCAAAGAGTTTTATGATGAAGTGAAAAAATATAAAATGGAAGATATTATTTGTATTGATGAAACAAGTATAAAATCATTACAAAAACGAAATCATTGTTATAATGAACTTGGTAAAAGATGTGTAATAAAAACACAAAGTCAAGAAGTATTCAAAAAATATACTGGAATATTTGCTATTTCGACCAAAGGTGTTTTAGGATGGGAGTTATATGAAAAGAGTGGAATAAACACAGATAGATTAATTGAGTTTTTAGAGAAATATATAACTACAAAGTTCAAAAATAAATTAATTATTTTAGATAATGCGAGTAGTCATAGAAACGAAAGAATAAAAGAATTGGTAAATAAACATAATAATATATTATATGCAGTTCCATATCAACATTTTACCAATTCAATTGAAAATTATTTCAGTATGTTAAAGTCAAGATTACAAAAGTTAGATGGATTAACACACGAAAAATTAAAAGAAAATATAGAAAAGGTTATAAAAGATATACCAAAAGAAAAATATGAAAATATATTTAAGGGAGCATATAATAGAACAGAAAAATATGTAAAGAAACCATCAAATAGAACACGGAAACTAAAAAATTACCTGCCTTAAAATCGGCGTTTTAAATGTGCAAAGGTGTAAAAATTTATTATTAATAATATTAATGGAAATTGAAGAAATTAACAAATTAAGGGATGAAAATGAAGAATTAAAGAAGAAAAACCAAGAATTAGAGGAAAAATTAAAGAAATATACATGCGGAGAAAGACATAAAAGATATTATGAAAATAATACTGAAATTGTAAAAGAAAGAGCTAAAAAATATATGGACAAAATTAAGGAAAATAATCCCGAAAAACTAAAAGAATGGCGTCATACCGCTTATTTAAAAAGAAAAGAAAAATTAAAAGATCAGGTTAAAGATGAATAATATTTTATTAATTTAAAAAAGTTAATAAAGTATTTTTACGTTATATTATTTAAAGATTTATTATTATATTTTTATAATGAGCGACAATAATGGAAATAAGTGTAATATTAATTTTCAATCCAAGTTTGCCTATATAAGAAATAAATGCACTAGTATCACCGATTACATTACAAAATATGTTAATAACAACAAAAAATGTAAGCTTAAGTGTAGTAAGGGACATGAATTAATTTGTGTTAATGGACAAATTAAAACACCACATTTTAGACACAAAAATAGTAATGATGTTGGAGGATTTCCAATGACAGAATGGCATTGTGAATGGCAAAGTAATTTTACTAATATTGAAAAACCATTTCCAAAAATAAGTGATAAACAAATTAAAGATAGAAAAGCAGATGTTTTACTTAAGGAACATAATATAGTTCTTGAATTTCAACATAGTAAAATAGATCATGAAGAAGTATCTAATCGTAAGAATGATTATGCATTAAATAAACAAAAAACTATATGGATTATTGATGGTAATAATACCATAAATGTTAAAAATCTTGATTATTGTAATAGAATCTTTTTAGAATTTGTTTCGGATACTTGGAAATATAAGAGTTTCATTTGTTATGATTATATTTTTATTGATATTAATGGTTTAATTTATAAGATATCACCAAAAAATGTTAAGAGTGATATGATTGATGTTGAAAAACCTATTATTAAAGAGGATTTTATTAAACTATTAAATTCTAATGATAAAATTATTAATAATATTGATGTGCCTCTTCAGTGTAATTTATATATTAAACAACAAGGTGCAGGAAATGGTAAAACTTTTGGTTTAATCCAAATGTTAGAATCAAATGAATTTGAACATTATAAATATTTCATAATAGTAACTAAACAACATTCAGCTAAATATGTAATTTACAAAGAGTTTAAAGATCAAATAAAAGATGGGTATCTAAAACATTTAACTATTGATGAGGAAAAAGATGAAAAGAAAAAATACAAAATTACATATACTAATAAAAAAATTGATTCTCAATGTCAGCTTGTAGTAGGAACAATAGATTCATTAATTTATACATTAGGAAATCAAAATCATACTGAATTAGATAAATTTGAGGGTCTTGTAAATTCCATTGTAGATGGATATATTGAAAAAAGTAATATAAAATCAATTAATTATAATGGTATTAATATTAAACTAAATAAAGAGGTATGTCTAATTTGCGATGAGACCCAAGATTTGACCGTTGATTATGCCAAAGCTATTATTCAAATTATGAGAAACAAATACATAGATGCTTATATTGTGGGTGATAAATTACAAAGTTTGATGAACAAAGATAACACTTTTACATATCTAATGGATAATGAATTTTCATATATTAATAAAAAGTCTTTTGAATGCACAAATGTTTGTAGAAGATTTTATGATCAGGAATTGGTTGATTTTGTTAATAACATAGTTCCATTTGATAAATATTCTCTACCTAATATAACTCCTTATAAAACAGCAAAAGATGATAATAATGTAGTTAATATCTTTACAGGTAAAAATATATATGCTACAGAAAATGATGAAAATAAAATAAATAGTGAGGTTGAAAAAATTATGGCTTTTTATGATAAGGAAGTAGTTGATAATAATTATAAACCGAATGATTTCTTATTCATTACACCATTCACAAATAAAAACCCTTTGGTGAATGCGATTGAAACAGCTATTAGTATGTATTGGAACAAAAAATATGAAAACAATAATTTTGAAAGATATGCTATTTTCCATAAATCAGAAGAAGGAACATCAATTAATTTATCAGAATCAGAAAATTCTACAAGATTAGTATCAATACATACATCTAAAGGTGATGGAAGAAATGTAGTTTTTGTAATTGGTTTAGATGAACAAAGTTTGATAAGATTTAGTAATGAAACAAATAACTTAATATATGATTCTTTAATTCATGTAGCTCTTACCAGAATGAAAAAAAAGTTATATATAAGAATCGTTGAAAATAATGATGATATTTGTCAAAAGATGGCAAAATATACACACGATAATAATACAGATGTAAAGATTAAACCATATTTATTGATCACCAAAAAAATTAAATATCAAGATATTACCAATTATGTAAAAACTAATGATGATTTTGTATCATTAAGAAATAAAATTATAAACGAATGTAATAATTTACAATTTGCACAAGAAGATGAAAAAATAATTATTGATATGGGACATCACACGATTAGATACACATCAATGATGATTTATTTATATATTAAAATCATTAAGAATGAAACAAAAATTAAGGATAATGAAATTAAAAAACAAATTCAAGCCAAATTTATTGAAGTAAGAGATTCTCCAATCTATCAAACAAGTAAATGGCAAGAATATAATAATTATCTTAAAGAAAATACAATTGCTTTACTAAAATTATCAAATAATGGAAGAGATTATAACAGATATTACAATATTATTTATGATTTTATGAACAGTGTTAAAAATAAAATTAAGGGCATATTCGATGATAAAATCAATATGTTATGTCCTTTAGAAAGTGTTATCTTATATTTTATGACACAAATATGTAGAAATGGAATTTTTGCAGATATTACTATCAATGAATTATATAATGTAATTGATGTCTATTCTAAATCATTTAATGATGAAATAAAGGGACATAATGAATGTTTATGTAAAAAACATTTCAAACCTCAAACTAATGAAATAAATAGTAAAATAAAACAAATGAGTAAATATCTATTAAACCATTATGAACAGATTTATAATATGGGGAAAATTTATGAACAATTCCTGAATAATTATCCTAAAGTAAATTGGTTAATTGATCATCAGATAAAATTGAACGGAAATAATAATGATTTCAAAATTGAAAGAAAGTTTCAATTAATTGGTTATGATAGTGAAAATATTTTTATTGTTTATGTTAAACCACAATTAAATAATTTAAATTACAATCAAACCTTAATAGATAGCATATTTGACACATTCCTAATAAATAATATCAAAAAACCCATTGAAGATATGGAAGAAGAAAAACAATACAATAAATCATTAAAGGATTATGAAAAATTTAATAACAAGAATATCAAAACAATTTTATTTACTCTTGATAAAGATGATTTCATGACAATTGAGTGGAAACACGATAATGAAAACCTAATATCTAAATATAGAGATCTTATTGTTGAGAAAATAAAAAATAAAATTATTAAGAAATATTCTATTGAAAGTAAATATATCTATTATTTTTACAAATATTCAATAGATAAATTATTAGAACAAAAATTAACACCCGAAAAAACCATAAAAAATATTATTAATGAATTTAAAAACGATAAAAATAATGATAAAATACCTGATTTTATTTTTAGATTTTTATATAAAATTGAAAATAAATTAGATGATTGTAGAGATAAAAAAGAAAAACAAAATATAATTAATGATTTTGATGATAAAGATTATTTCACGGAAAAATTAAACGATAAAATGATTGAATCAATAGAAGACTTTTTAGGTATAGAAGATAATGAACAACCTAATGATTAATTAATATATATTTTTTATTATAAAATTTGTAATAAAAAATATTTAGTTTTTATTACACAATACTATTTAAAGATTTATTTCTAATTCTATTATATATATGAAAAAAACAAAACCTAAAGTTAAACAGAAGAAAAAGGATGAGGAAAACTTTGATTTTATGAAGACCAACAAAGATAATTTATTAAATATTGTTAAAGATGAAACTATTTTACCTATTATTGAAGAATTAGTTTTAAGAACTAATAAAATTGTCATTCATGCGTATCAATTTTTGAAATTGTATCTTTTGCATCTATACAAAAATAATAAAAAATTTCCATTATTAGATAAGGAATTTATTTGTGATATTTTCAAAGTTATTACAATTCGTAAATGTGGTTCTGGTGGATACAAAGAAGATAAAATGCCCGAACAACTCAAAGAATTAACTAATTTTTACAAAGAACATTACAAATCATTAAGGACAAATGATGATATTATTTATTATGATAAATTAAGTTATATTTTAGCATATGAGGCGATTGATATGATTACTAATATTAACAATAATATTCAGGAACATTTTATTGACCATTTAAATAAATATGTTAATATCACTTTTGATTATAAAGGTAAAAGAGAACAAATAACCAAAAAAAATAAAAATAAAGAAATTAGAAAAGAATTAGATAAAAAATTATCTGAAGAATTCCGTAAAATTAAAAATGATTTGATTTCATTTAATCCACTAACAGCAGATGAACAATATCACAAATGGATCATTGAAGAAAGGAAAAAATTATACCAAACTAAATCAAAATTTGATAAAGATTCAATTTATTATGATTTGAAATCAAATACACAAGATTATTTACAAACAATGTTTTATTTGGCTACTAAATTTGAAAAAATTAATGAAGAATTTAATGAGAATGATAAGGAAATAAGATTATTTAATGTATTACCATTAAGGAAAAATATCGTAGGAAAAAATATTTGTATTGATACTTGTGCATTAATTTCAAATTTTTTAGGTAAAGAATCAACGGCTAATCACCTAAAAAATTACAAAGAAGATGATAATCAATATTTACTTTGGGAAAGATTTTTTAGATTAAATAAAAAAGTATTCAACAAAAAGCAATATGAATTTAGTTATATGATAAGAACCGATGGGATTTCTTGTTGTATTTTATTTATTAGAACAGATAAAGACGGTAATCCATTAAAGAAAACTATTATTAATAAAAAAATGTGTGAAGAAATAAATACTGATTATATCGAACAAACTGAAATAACTGATGAATTAAAGAAAAAGAAAGTAATATGTATTGATCCAAATTATTCAGACCTTATTTATTGTGGTTCAAAAGATGATAAAGGAAATTTACAAACTTTTAGATATACTCAAAATCAAAGACGTGTAGAAACAAGGATGAAAAAATATAATAAAATAATTAATTCAGTTAATAAAAAAACAAAATACAATGAAAAGACAGTTAAAGAAATAGAAACAATATTATCAAAATTTAATAGCAAAACAATCAATTATGATAAATTTAAAGAATATATTATTGAAAAGAACAAATTAAATAAAATATTATATGACCACTATCAAAAGAAAATTTTTAGAAAACTAAAATTGAATAGATTTACAAATACCCAAAAAAGTGAAGCTAAAATGATTAATAATTTCAAAAATAAATTTGGGAAATCTGATAATAGTATTATTGCGATGGGAGATTATGATAAAGGAGATTATCACATGAAAGGTAAAGAACCTGTAATTTGTAAAAAATTTAGAAGAATATTCAAAAATGCAGGATATAAAACATATTTGGTTAATGAATTTAGAACATCAAAATTATGTAATTGTTGTCATAATGAATTAGAAACATTTTTAGAAAGAGAAAGTCATAAACCAAAATTGTTAAATGAAAATAAAAAAGAGATCGTTAATGGATTACTACGATGCCAATCGGTTAAGCCTCAGTGCGAAATAATCCATAACAGAGACAAGAACGCAGTTCAAAATATGTTATATATAGTTGAAACAATATTTAAGACAGGAAAAAGACCAACTATATTTTCAAGAACAGCACCATAGAATTCATATCCGTTCCGCGACGGATTATAATCAAATTTTTACATTATTTGGATTTTTATTTTTTTTGTTCATTTATCGGACATTTTAAATCTCCAAAGGTGTAAAAAAACTCAATGATGATGCTGCAACGGCGATTAAAAATAGTGCTTCAATGCAAGAAGCAGATAATATATTGAAGGAGGCATTTAGTAATGCTGAGAAGGCACTGGGGCGACCTCTGACTTATTTTGAAATGAGAATGATATATGGATAGTATTTACTAGCAAGCGGGCCATAACCGGAAAAATAATTTATGAAAATAGATAAAAATATGATATATTTTGTTATACTTATTATATAGTCTGCGCTCTAATTTTTCCTTTATTTTTTTATTATTTGATTGTGTTTGTTTTATTACTTTTTTATATTTATGCGCCCTAATTTTTCTGGTTAAAATTATTATCGTTTTTTATAAAAATATATAATAATATAAATTATTATTATATATATATATTATGGAAAATTTTCATAGAAAATACCTAAAGTATAAAAAAAAATATGTTGAATTGGTAAAACAATACGGTGGCGCATCCAAAACAAATAAAACATATGAAGAATTGAGGGATATGCTTCTGCTTTTGAAGACTAATCGAAATATGGGGGAAAATTATATAAGATATATGCAAAATAAAATATTGAAACTGGACGAACTGATTCGAATAAATCAAAGTAAAGCATCGGATGATATTTTGATTGATGAACAAAATCGTAATAAATTAGCAAGCACTTTCATTGATAAAATGATTCACAAAGCATACGAAGGTATAACTAGTCAATCATGTGTACAACAAGATGCCACAAATATAAAAGCATGTTATGAGCTTGACTTATTACAAAAATATGCTGATGCAATTAAGCAAACTGGGGCAATAATAAGTGACACATTGGGTAAGAGAATGAATATTGAAAAATTGATTTCTATTAAGACTATGTATGAACAGAAGCTTAGAGATTTTGCAGCTATCAACCCCAATAACTATATTGATGAAATAATACAATTTTGTGATATAAACACATCTCCACCTTTCAATAAATATAAAATCGAGCTGCTTGAATTTTTGATAGTTGTTTTAAATGGAACAGTTGAAATTGAGGGTGAGCCATTTAATATTATTATAACTGGTCCACCAGGCGTTGGAAAAAGTTTTTTAGCGAAACAAATAGCTAAATTGCTTGAACTGACTAAATTATTGCCCAGTGGGGATTTGATCAATGTGAAAAAACCAGATGTAATTGGACAGTATGTAGGACAAACCGCACCCAAAACATATAATATATTAACGAGCGCCATTGGAAAAATTGTATTCATAGATGAAGCATATTCATTCGCTGGAGCTAAAACTGGAAGCGGATATAATTCATTTGGTAAGGAATTTATAGATGCCATGGTTGATTTCATAACAGAACACAAAGGATTAATAAGCATTATAGCTGCTGGATACAAAAAGGAAATGGATGAACAATTTATTCAAGTCAATAGCGGAATAAATCGCAGATTTCCAGTAAAACTGGAAATAGAAAGATATTCAGGGGATGAAATATTCAATGCAATTGTTGATATTACAAAAGTCTACGAACACGCATTTATGACATTTTATGAAAGAACTCATGGCGTACCCTTGAACGATGTAGGCGTTATGCCCCGTTATAGATCATATATGAGCAAAATATATGTGTCCTTTGCAAATTTTATGTATTATATACAATTTAACATACAAAGGAATCCACTGAGCCTTTTAAATGACATTGTTGATACCGCTATGCCAATTCAATTTGCACAATATTTTAACTTTTATGATGATGATGGTTTTAATGTACGTGTGCCTTATAATGAAAACATACTAACACGCTTTTTTTTAGCGGCTATCTTGGAAAAATGTGGAGTTAAATATGGGGATCTTATAAATAATCAAATGAGTGACATTGTTGAATTATATAATATTATAAAAATAGTATTGACAATGGAACGTGATTTTGAAAATGCTTATTTAAATATATTCAAGTCATACATTATATATAAAACACAATTTAAATACGAAACTGATTTTATATTTGTCAATGATGGTTCGGAGCATCATTTGTTACAAATTAGGATAAAGGGAGAATATAAAAGGGCTATAAAGGATCTATTACAAGCATATTCTACGTTTCCCCCACATCAATTTATTAACGATATGATACATATACAAGGTAATGGTGAATCACAGCATTTAAGGAATCAATTAATTTCATTGTGTGATAGTTTAATTGAAACTTCAAGATTCAACAGTGATTATAGTTTATTTACAATGGATGAATTGGCCTCGATTAAAACCATGCTCATTCACCCACCCCCACCCGCACCAACATCTCCACAAATACCAACATTTCCACCCGCACAAGTAGCCAACCTCTCGCCTCAATCTCCACCCACACAGGCACAAGTATCCAAGCCCCCGCCTCAACCCACACAGGCACAAGTATCCAAGCCCCCGCCTCAACCCACACAGGCACCTGTAGCCAAGCCCCCGCCTCAACCCACACAGGCACCTGTAGCCAAGCCCCCGCCTCAACCCACACAAGTACTTACGCTCGAACCCGCACCCCAATACCACCGCTACCGCGATCCAACGACAAAGACAAAGACAAATCCAGGCCTAGACCCATCATTAGCTTTTTTACCAGATGATTCTGATGATGATTTTTGATGATGATTTATAGGCCATATGGAACATTTACTCAAATTGAAAAAATTGAAATAATAATGCTCTGAGCGATTCTTTATAAATAAAGATTATAATTCAAATTCATAAATCAAATGGAAATAAATAATAATTTAAAAAAAATTACAACTGATAAAGCTGTAAATCAGGGTAATAATTCTTTCGCAAATTTTTTAGAAAAAAAAAATAAGGAATATGAAATCAAAATGAACAAAAAAAAAAGCATTTAAAAAACAACGAGATAATTATTATAATTATTGCTCACGTAATTCTTATTTATCATTAGATGAATATTGCAAACTGCACAATGTTGAATTGCTGACGGATGAAGATGAAATAAAATTTGCTTTCAAACCATTCGAACCATTTGAAAATAAACCAGAATAAACATCAAAAATATTATTCTTATTATTTAACTTTTATTTTTTTATTATGTTTTCTAATAGTCTTCTTATAATTATGCGACTTATGTTAGCGATAATATTAGCGATAATGTTAGCGATAATATTAGCGATAATGTTAGTAAATTCTCAGGAACGCAAAATAAAGACATTATTTTTAATATCAAATGGCATATTTTTAGATATTTTGTGTGAATTGATATAATTATCTATAATATATCTATCAATGTCTAATGCATAAAGTTTTTTTATTTGAGCATTCCATATATTAATTTTATTTAGTAAACTACTTTGCATAATTTTTTTTTTTTCACTAATATTGCTCATCGAAGCTTGCTTTATGACACAAACTGCAAGATTATTATTATATCTTTTATAAAAAAATACCAATGCTTCAATTATTTTTAATAATACACTATTAAATTTTATGTCAATTTTATTATATTTCATCCATCTTACCGTAATGCAATATATGGTGTTTGCAGTATAATCATCATTCAGCCCAATTATATAATCAGAAATTCTATTTGAGGTATTTGAAAAACTGCGCTGTCTAGTAACAATATTATAATAATTCAAGACTTCCTCATAATTAATATTTGAGTAATATTTGAGTAAATATTTTTCCCCAACATCATTGCCAGCCTTGTCAAATTTATTTGAAAATTCTTGTATTTTATCAAATTTTTTGTGATATTTAATTTTTTTAATGAATAATCTTGTCTCGCTACTTCGGGTACCAGCTAATATCTGTGAATATATTTTCCCTGATAAATATAACATCCAGTTATGCTTGTCACCGTGCTTCTCTTTATCAAAATTAAAAATAACCTTATCTTTTATATCATTGATTAAATTATTATCTATAAAATCTATATCGTCTGGATGATTTTGGTAAAAAAACATTCTAAATTTCAATAATATAAAATCAGCACCCAGATTGACCGCCCATCTTTGCTGTTTAATTAAATCCTCATAAATTAATAGTTCTTTTTTATAAGGATCATCATCAGCAATTCGAATATCAGAAATGTACAATATTTTACGTCCATTCGCTATTTTTAAAACTTCCTCAATTTTATCGTCATTAAACCATCCGTCATCGCCAGTTTTTATAATTATTTGCTCATCCTCGTCTATATCAAATTTTAATGGATCGTAAAGCAGCATTTTTATATCTGGGAAATATTCCTTTATGAACAAATGTTTAAGTCTGTATCCTGGCTGTGCACCAATGTATAGTACAAGGCATTCATTTATATCGACATATCTACTGCACTTTAATAAAAATTCTACCTCACTATAAAACAATTTCATTGCTCCAAAATGACAGTTATCTATTGCTTTTAAGTTATCATCAACATTTCCAATTCTATATTTCATTACAGGATCTTTTGAACTTATAGTCCTCTTAAATGCAGCCATTGCTATATATAATAACATGAGAAATATATAAACCCACACATGATTATATTAATCATAATTATCTAATCATAATTATCTAATCATAAACTATCTAATCATAAACTATCGTTACGTCAAATGCCGACCCTGTTACTGTATATGATAATCCATCATTAAAATCAAGATCATAGTTTATACTCCCAAGATTATTAACTAAATCAATTATTGCTACGGTAGTTGCTAAGACGAATGTATTGATTGTATCATATATAGTTAGTTTTGAGGCACCAGTAGCTCTTTCATTAACAATTATACGCCTCATGGTACCAGGGCCATTCTTTCATAACCGCCAAAATAAACCTTAAAAATATGATATTTTTAGTTAAAATTATTATTTTTATTATTTTACTTGATTACTTTTTATATTCTGCGACTTAGATTTTTCTTTATTTTTTGATGATATTTTTCTTATTACTTTTT
>SXGU01534072.1_pt1 | contig 29442 bp, 27 predicted proteins | sample 3174531 | NCBI WGS metagenome assembly SXGU01 (sample SAMN11356863, study PRJNA531348) | freshwater metagenome | isolation source: freshwater sample F1-140 | place: China: Fuxian Lake, Yuxi | collected 2017-12-25 | reverse complement strand
CTTGAGTCGGTGTAAGCGATTTCTTCATATAAATACAGTAGACCCGAGCGATCTAAAGCCTCAGATTGCAAGCAATTACTGAAAATATAGTGGAGCCCGAGGCGGGAATTGGACCCGCGACCTACGCATTACGAGTGCGTTCAATAGATATCTGTACGACTGTCTACGAACAGAACATATTGATAAATAAAGGAATGATGGTTTAACGAACTTGGTCGAACTTTGCCGAATGAGACCGAATGTTCCGTAAATGTTCAGTGGGCCCCCATCCTTAAACGACTCACTTAGCAGTCGTGGGCTGAGGTGTTACCTACCGAGGCCACAATCTCCTACAAGTAGACCTAATTCTGTCTGAGAATTTTGTGTTTTTCGGTATCAAACTCTTCCCGCGTGAGAATGCCACTTTCTAAGAGTTTATGGTTAAAGAAAAGTCAGGCGGTTCACTTTTCTTTCTTGAAGGTAGTTCAGAAAATGTATAGTTAGAACGCAAATACATACGCCGACTAAAACTGAACCATATTCTGGTTTGCTCAAAATATTTGATCGACCCCTCACTCGGGATTGGGTTTTTTGGCTCTTTGCGACAATTGTTGTTGCGTCTGGCGCAAGTGGCTTGAGAGGATTGGGGTCTGGTGAACAAATTAATCCCGTCGCTGGATTGATTGATGGAGCGATTAGTGTCGGAATAAATTATGTAATTTTTGGTGTTATCCCATCAAGCATTCGTGCACGAGTACGGCGGCGACGTGCAACAAAGGATGGTTTATTTGAAGAGAGCGTGAAAGAAAGACGACCTCTTCCGTCACCTACTACATTGTCTGAAACTCGGATGCGGAGTGACGAGAGTGTAAAAGCGTCAAGCCGCTCAAGGACAACTCGTCGTGTTGCATTTGTGGCTTTAGGAATTCTTTTCAGTCTTTTTGTCCAAGGGAACTGGGAATATCGCAAATTATTGTCAGATATCGAAAACGGTGAATCTATTTTGGTTAATTACAACTCAAAATCAGGGATTCTCAGCGATGTTTTCAAAAGTGTCCAAACGCCCTTATCCGATTACGACAGAGAGAGAGTGAATATCGCAATTCAGAAATGGGAGAGTCTCGCTCGCGAAAGCAACGAGGAATTAGCGATCTGGCAAGAAAAGATAAATTCATCATTTCAAGCACCGTGGAACGAACAAACTTCCAGAAACCGCCAAGAAATACTTAACCACTATGACGCGTGGTCCGAGAACCTTTACGCGAAAAGCGTAGATCTTTTGCACTCTGGAAGCGAGCAGTACACCAAGAGAATCAGTGACTCCTTCAGGTTTTTTTGTTTTGACGCTAAACGGAGTCAATCATTTTTTACTTGGCCAAGCTCATTTATAGATGGTAAAGATCGAGTTGAGGAGATCTGTAAAAGCTAGCGAAGGTCAGCTCTGACACAAATTTCTTGATCATTCGGGCAAGGTATGGTTGTGAGTAACCATCTCAACCAGGATTGTGAAACTGGTGAATATTGGGATGCGAATTTTAAGTCCGTAAAGTGCGCGTTCTCGTTGTTCATCACTGATTTGCTTCTGATTTGCAAGAATTTCGACATATCCCCGGATAACTGTGCGCGCCAACAAGTCAGCGTGGACAAAAGAGTCAGATTGCTGATTGGTTGCGACGTCTCGCAGTTTTTCTGATGCGTAACGTAACAAGGTGTTTTTTTATTTGGAAACACCGTCTATTTGTGTGCCTTGGAGAGTGGGATCGCTTGCCAGTGGTCCTCAAAAGTACCTTACAAAAATCGTCAGGTAGGTGAGTTCGTCAATGTTATGGTTGATGAATGTCACTTGAGTCAATCTCTGGCTTAATTGCCACCTCGTGTGGGATGGCTTTCATTTGGCCGCAAGTGGCGCGTTGTTACCGTCGTAAAACGGTTGAGGGTCTCTCATCAACGACGGTATTAGTTGGTCTCATCAATCCCGTCTTTTGGACTATTTTTGGTTATTCGACTGGTCGCTCAATCGCAGTTTTTGCAAACATGAATGTTGCGTTTGCCTTCTTCTTGATCACAATCAAGATGGTGTGGATGAAAGTAGTTAATCCGATCATTGCAACGACCATGTTGACTGTGACAATCATCTATTGCTATATCATGAACTCAATTTCGCCGTACGTCGTGGGAGTGACTGGGCTTATAATCTCGACGCCAATGTTTCTCCCGCAGCTATTGAGAGCGTTTCAGACAGAGCAACTTTATGGTGTTTCAATTTGGTCAAATATTTTGTTCTCCATACAATGCGGATTTTGGGTGGTGTACGGTGTTGAAGTGCAGGAGTGGTTATATATCTACCCGAATGTGTTTCTTGTGCCGTGTGGTTTGATTATTGCTTGGCGGGTGTGGAATTCTCGTCGATCTTTTGAAGCACAGAACGCAGGTCACTCATCCTGAATGTTTGACTATTTGATTTGGCAACTGACGAGAATCGGCGTAGATCCTTTAAGCCACTACCCGTAAGAATCGCAACGGGACGGTCAGTAGGAGAGAGTCGTCCACTTCGTATGTCATTTGAAATTGCTGCCATCGCCAGTGCCGATGCTGGTTCAACGAAGACCCCTTCTTTCTTTGATAAGAAGTCTTGCATCGACCATGTTTCCTCATCGGGAACATCGCATCCCCAACCAATTGACTGAGCAACAGCGATTGCTGCGAGTTCGCCATCTGGTGGGTCAGGAAGTTGCAGACCCGAAACCAACGAAGTACATTGATCGATAGCGGGCCACTCAATCTGCTGTTTTAAAAACTGGACGATTGGGTTGCAACCTCGGGGCTGTGCACAAATCAACTTCGGAAGCGAATTAAGTCGTGAACCAAGACCTCGTGCTATTGCGACGAGCAACCCACCACCACCAGAAGGTACATATATATGAGTAAATTCTCTCTGGTCAGGCAGCTCTGAGCCAATAAGTTCGGCCCCCGCCATGCCTTCTGGGTTATATCGATAAGCAGTAATGGACAGCTTGAGGTTGAATTCGCGCGCCAATTCGCTAATCGCATCCATCTCATTGAGTCCAAGTTGTGACATCGGCAGAAGTGTGGTGCCGTAGGGAATGATCGATCGAATTTTTTCTTCAGGTGCATCCGCTGCGATGCACAAAAATCCGGGTAGACCAGCTCTAGCACCGTATGCGGACATGGACGCACCACCATTGCCAGAAGATGTGCCGATCCATCCTCTGTTGTGGTGATGGAGCGCATCAGTGATGGTCGCCGCAGCAATGCGATCTTTGTACGAACCAGTGGGATTCATCCACTCTGCCTTGCCCCATATTTCGGACACCCCTAATTCTCGTGCTAGTGATGTGAACGGCAGCACCGGAGTATTGCCCTCTCCAAGCGATAAGTTTGTCGCACTCATCACGATCTAACATCCTTTTTTGCAAAAATGAACAAGCTATCGCCAACTTCAATACGGGCGTCACGCCGGCGCATCATTATGAAACCGTCATGTGGCGCGTGGATTTGAGAGAGTACTTCTCCGTAAACATCGACTATGTCAGCAATGATTTCTTGTCGTAAGACAGGTTGCCCACATTTGGCACGAGTCACTATGTAGCCAGCGATCTTCGCAGTGACACCCGCGTCGGTGTTTCCTTCACCTATCACTCTGCAACTCGCCACCTGAGAGATCGGCGCACTGGTCACCATTTGTAATTCGCGCAAAACTCGTCGCACACCGTCGATATACCCCTGAAGGTCATCGTATTGAATTGATCTCCCCCCTCGTCCTTCTGTATAAATTGCAGGAATATTTAGGTCAAATGCAGTCGAGAGTGATCGACCAGGCAGTGGTTGGCCAAAATGTTGCCAGGTAAAGTCGGCGCAAAATGTGTCAGCAAAGCGTTGAGATTCATCCGATATTTTTCCAGTGCCTCCGTGATAGCCGCAAAGGAATGGCATTTCAAAGTTTGTTCCTGCCGAGTGGAGGTCAATGAGAAGGTCTGCTCCACGGATTACTCGTTCTGTGATCTCATGGGCGACTTTTTGTGTGGCTGATCCATTTGCCAAACCTGGAAAAATTCTTGCAAGATTTTTGCCGTCAATCGGGCTTTCGCGCAAGGTTGCCTTCCATGCTGCAGGATGCGCTGGCGCAGATATTTTCACATTGCCACTTACGAGATTGTTTTTCAAGAATTTGGCCAACCATCTCGCTGCAATTACACCTTCGTATTCATCTCCATGTACTCCTCCAAGAATCGCAACGGTAGGCCCGGGTTTTGTCGAGGCGATTGTGTACACTTCGGGCAATTCGGGTTGCATGATTAAAGAACTATGGGGTTACGACAACACGAGAACAATGCTCCCCAAGGCCTTCGATGCCAAGTCGCATTTCGTCTCCGGGCTTGAGGTATCGCGGCGGTTGGAGACCAAGTCCGACACCAGAGGGAGTTCCGGTATTAATGATGTCGCCTGGTTCAAGCACCATGAATTGACTTACATACCAAATCAGGTAGCTAACAGAAAAGATCATGTCTGAAGTATTTTCGTTTTGCATCCGTTGACCGTTGACCTCGAGAAACATCTGTAGCTGTTGAGGGTCAGGGATCTCGTCGGCTGTAACAAGCCATGGGCCTAGCGGATTAAAAGTTGCACATGACTTACCTTTATCCCACTGACCACCACGCTCCAACTGAAACTCGCGCTCCGATACATCGTTTGAGGCTGCATATCCTGCGACGTATTTCAAACCGTCCTCTGGGGTTTTTAAGTATGTAGCAGTCGCACGCACAACTACAGCAAGTTCAATCTCCCAGTCAGTCTTGAGAGATTTATGTGGGATCAACACATCGTCATTTGGGCCGACCAAAGTGTTGGGCGCCTTCATGAAAATGATCGGCTCCTTGGGTACTTCCATGCCTGACTCCCGCGCATGATTTCTATAGTTGAGACCTATGCAAATGATCTTCTCTGGCTTAAAAATTGGTGCACCCACCCGTAAATCAGTTTCACGAAGTTGAGAGAGCTTGCCATCACGAACGGCATTATGAAGACGATCAAGCCCACCATTAGAAAAGAACTCAGAGTCAAAATCAGCAGTGACCGGTCTTGCATCGAGAACACTCGTCAAGTCGTCGTTGAGCACTCCGGGGATCTCGCGGCCACGTTCTCCTAGACGAACAAGTTTCATATTTTGGCCACTATTTTGCCTGGGTTCATCAGACCCATTGGATCGACCGCTTGCTTTATGGCACGCATTAGAGCAACAGCGTCTGGCCCGAGTTCGCGAAGAAGATAAGGAATCTTGCCGACTCCGATCCCGTGCTCACCTGTGCATGTTCCGCCCATTTCAAGGGCTCTCGTAATCAGGCGCTCGTTAAATGATTCAACATTGTGCATTTCTTCGACATCATCAGGTCTGACGACGACGATGACATGGAAGTTACCATCGCCGACGTGACCAATAATCGGACCGAAGATACTAGATACCGCGATGTCAGCATGCGTCTGCGTTATGCAGTCGGCAAGACGTGAGATTGGTACGCACACATCGGTAACAAAGATTTGTGCTCCTGCACGTTGCGCGCGGATAGCCCATGCCGCGTCATGTCGCGCCTGCCATAAGACGGTGCGCTCGGCTTGGTCAGTACTGAATGTGAAGCCCGTACCGCCGTGGTCAGCGAGAATTGCACCCGCCAATTTTGCTTCGTGATCGACCACCTCTTTGGATCCGTGAAATTCGAGCAACAGCATGTTTTGTTCCGGAAGCACCGTCTTTGAATAGGTATTTACAGACTTGACCGCCGCCTTGTCCAACAATTCAACTCGAGCGACACCGACACCTAGTTGAATTATTGCAATCACGGCGGAAACGGCAGAATGAAGATCATTGAATTGGACTGTTGCTGCCGCAGTTGCTTCGGGAATACCAAAAAGTCGCAGAGTGACCTCGGTAATCACACCGAGTGTCCCTTCTGAACCTAAAAAAAGGTGAGTGAGGTCGTATCCTGCCGATGTCTTGCGGGCGCGGCGACCAGTTTCTATAACGGTTCCGTTTGGGAGAACGACCTTCATAGACAGCACTAATTCGCGCATCGCACCGTACTTCACCGTCGTAGTGCCAGATGCGCCAGTTGCAGTCATCCCACCGATCGTTGCATCAGCGCCCGGATCTACAGGAAAGAATAAGCCGTGGCTAACCAGTTCTTTGGCGAGTTGCTTTCGCAAAATTCCCGCTTGAACCGTGCAGTCAAGGTCATCGGCGCTGATTCTAAGCAGACGATTCATTCGCGACATGTCAAGTGAGACACCACCATGCAGCGCATTGACATGTCCTTCAAGCGATGTGCCAACACCGAAGGGTATTACTGGTAGTTGATGGCGAGTACAGATGGCCAGACATTCAGAGACATCATCGGTGGATTCGGCGTAGACGACGATGTCGGGCTGACTCGGCAAATGAAAACTCTCGTCATGTGAGTGTTGCGCCAGAATATCGCTGCCACGAGAGGTCTTTCCTTTGAATTGTTGCTCGATTTCTTTAACACCAACTTCGCGGTTAATACTGCGATGCTTGGTCGAATCAAGCCGCATGGTTCGCGACATATCAGCCCTCGTTGAAAGGGTTAGATTCAACTTTCTGCCAGCCAGCCTTTAAGAGACTGACCGTAGTGGTGAGATGGGTTCTTAACGCTTCTGCGGCCAAGTCATGATTTCGCGCGGCAAGTGCGTTGACAATTGCAAGATGTTCCTCATCTGCAGCATTGTGACGAACTTTGAGTGAGAGTCGTTGGTAGCGCTCAGCGTGCATCCAAAGTTGGCGAATCATTCGAAGTCGGCGCTCAGAATTACCATGTTCATAGATCTTGAAGTGAAATTTTTGATTAAGTTTCACGACTAATCCAGAATCGTTATTGGCATATGCATTCGACATTTTTTGGATCGTAGTCTTCAATTTCTCGAGCTCATCGTCGCTGAATGGATTCGATTTTGCAACTAACTGACATTCTAAAGTAACGCGAAGGTCATAAAGATCTTCTAGATCTGCGAGCGAAACCGTTGTTACCCAAGCTCCGCGATTATGTCGAAAGATGATGAACCCTTCAGACTCCATGATTCGTAATGCTTCTCGTACCGGGATGAAGCTCGTCTTGCAACGATCGGCTATCTGCCTAGGCAAAATCTTTGAATCGCCTTTGTACTTTCCCGAGACGATCCCTTGACGAAGATGCTCAACGACAAGTGCGACAGAACTGTCAGCAGATTGCGAAGTCCGCGTTAAACGTTTACTTTTTACTTTTCGGGTTTTCGTTGGCACAGACTAAATACTATACGATTTGGGTGAATGTTTACCACAGCCATAATGGGGGTCTGAGTCTGATTTTGCTGAAAAAAAAACATCTTTCGGTCTGCATAAATGAGCGACTTGGCGCCGAAATTACTCAAATTGAGGATAATGGAATCGAATTACTTGCTTATTATGACTGGGAAAGTCCGGTCGCTTTCAGCAAGAGTTCAACTTACGGTAAACAGTATCACGACTGGCTTTCGGAGTATCGCGGTGGATGGCAATTCTTGATGCCGAATGCGGGCCCCGAGTGCGAAGTTGATGGCGTCAAAATTCCATTTCATGGCGAGTGGTCACGAACACATGTCGACATCATCGCGCAAACCCAAACGATGGTGAGAGTGCGGGCGGGCACCAGACTTCCGGTGGTTGTAGAGCGCGAAATTAGCCTGCTGAGCAACCCTTACCGTGTTGTAATAACCACCGAGGTGTGTAACACTTCAACCGTACCAACCTCTTTTATCTGGGGGGAGCATCCTGCTTTTTTCGTTAAACAAGGTGACAAAATTGACCTACCGAATGGCGAGGTTGTTAACTCTGCGGGTGCGGCACTTGGTGCATGGCCAGTCGGTCTTGGGTCGCAACGACTTGACATTATTGATGATCAATTACCGCACGAGAGAATGCATTTCATCACGAACATCGAACATGGCTGGGCGGCGTTACGAAGATCGGACATCGGAATCGCGATGGCGTGGGCAGTGAGCGATTTCCCGCATGTTTGGCTTTGGCAAGAAATCGGTAGTCAAGGTTTTCCGTTCTACGGTCGGGCCTCAATGATTGCAATTGAACCGGGGTCGTCGTGTCCGGATATCGGGCTTGCTGAGGCACGTAAACGTGGTCAGGCCATCAAGTTGATGCCTGGGCAGTTGCGTAAGACCACGATGTCCCTGATTCCTTTCCCAGCAACGAACTCACGAGTCACGAATGTTTCGATTGATGGCGACATCACGCTTGGATGATGAACTTGCTCTTACGACCTGCTCGACTCAAAGGCTTCCCTGGCCGCAGACATCGATCAACGGGCTGGTCAATCTTTGACCCAAGCGTTCTCATGCCGACTGCGGTGCTATTGCGGTCGGCTTTGTTGAACAACAGCAAAAGTTTCGCCCGTTTCTGCGAGCAACACCATGTTTCGTTTGCGCCACATGGCAAGACGACGATGTCCCCCGAACTCTTTCAAATTCAATTGCGTGATGGCGCGTGGGCCATCACTGCTGCGACTGCATTCCAAGCTAGAACCATGATTGAGCACGGTGTTTCGAGAGTGTTCATTGCCAATGAAGTGGTGGCACCTGGCGATATTGCATGGCTCGCTGACGCCACACAGGATGGCTGCGAAGTTTATTGCTGCGTTGACTCGCTAGCGGCGGTCAAGATTCTTGACTCGGGCCTAGCCGGGCTTCAAAAGGGACAGCAGGTTCCTGTGCTGGTCGAACTTGGTGTTCCGCAAGGACGCACGGGAACTCGAAGTGTAATTGAAGCACTCGCTGTAGCACAAGAAGTTTCCAGTAGTGATCACTTGCGTCTCGTCGGCGCTTCAGGATTTGAAGGAATAATTACTGCAACTGAAACCCAATCAGCAGAGGAGCGAGTGAATCAGTTTCTCGCAGATCTTCGACGACTCGTTGATGAGATGATTGCGCTCAATATGCTTCGTGATATTGATGAGGTTTTACTCGCTGCTGGAGGAAGCGTTTACTTTGATCAAGTAGTCGAGCAACTGCACCGAGAGACTTCGATCGTTCAAGAACGAGTCATAGTTAGGAGTGGTTGTTATATCAGCCACGACGATGGAGTCATTCACGATTTATCTCCCCTGGGCGCTGTGCCACGAACACCAGGAGATGTCTTTCAAGCGGCACTCGAGATTTGGGGAGTCGTCTTGTCTCGACCTGAGTCGACTCGAGTAGTCGTTGGTGTCGGAAAACGCGATGCTTCAACAGATGGTCTACTACCGATTGCCAAGAAAATGGTGCGTAAAGGTGGCACTCGACCTGAGCCGTGGTCGTCATTGGGTCGAGCGATTCGCGTGGATGACCAACACGCATATCTGGAAGTTGCTCCGTCAGAAGATATCGCTGTTGGTGACTTCGTTGGCTTTGGTATCTCGCATCCCTGCACCACTTTTGACAAGTGGCGCGCAATTCCGATCGTCGATGACAACTACCGAGTCGTCGATATTGCGAATACCTTCTTTTAGCAATTAACAACTCAGAGCGAGAAGGTCGCCTCGGGCTCGAAAGGGAACATCGGTCGCCGACGCAATTTGTACGACAACGTTGACAGGTCTGCACTCGTACAGCCAGGAGTATTGAGCTGAATCATTTCGGCGGCGATTGGTTCGAAAGCGCCGCGAGGAGAGTGGACTCCTTTGGCAACAATCACTTTCAAAGACAGTGGGTCTAACCCGACGCTTGTGAGTTCGGCTCGACTTGTATTACCCATTGGTCGTGAAGTCAGGAGTATGAAATGATCATCGTCGGTATGAACGAGGGCCCGAGGGCCAGCATTGAAGAATCTGAAACCGCCATGAGTGATGCCAGTATCTTCGAAGCGACCGTCATCCAAATGCAAAATGGTGCCACTTATTTTCACCGGTTTACCATGCAGTTGATCCGTTTTAGCGCCGACATTTAGGGCGATATTGACACCCACTCCAGCCTTGTGGCAATCGGCAACACAACCTGGATCACATAGCGAGTGAAACAGGTTTCGAACTTTAAGCCGCTGAGCCGCAGCCAGAACATGAGTCGAATCTGCTGGGCTACCGCCACCCACGTTGTCTCCAACGTCTAAGAGCACGACAGGCCCACGTGGCGAATTCATCGCTCGCTGAAGAGCAATATCAATGTCAGTCCCGTCCCCCAAAAAATCGTTGCGTAAATCCCATGCAGCGGCCGCAAGCGACTGCGCCAAATGGTTGGCTAGATCTTGGTCATGGTCGGTAATCACGATGAAAGACATGCCGAGTTCTGGCACATCTGCGTATGGAAATCCTTCAATCACACTCACCGAAAGCACTCCATGTTGATGTTCCATCTCGTTTGCCAGACTAATTAAGTGCGACATCGGCCAATCTGAAGTTCCTTGGCGCAAGATATTGATTGCGACGGGTGGTGATACATGGGCGATCACTGGTTGAATCTCGCCACGTGCTGTTGCGATCGATAATTCGGCGACTTGTCGTGCTCGTGGCCGCGGATCGATATGTGGGTTAGTGAGATAAGCATTAATGACAGTGCTGTTACGTATCATTCTCTCTGACACATTCGCGTGCATATCCAGAGCAACACCAACAACCACGTCATCACCAACGAGTCTCCGCACTCTTTCAATAATTTCGCCGTCGGCGTCGGGTTGGTGCTCTGCAACTGCCGCACCGTGTAACGCAAGAAGCACTACATCCCATGGACCATTTTCTTTGAGTTGTTCGATCATGCGACCGACGAGAACTTCAAATGCTTCCTGAGTGATAGTGCCCATGGGGTTCAAGTCGGCATGATTAAGAGGTACAACTTCGAGATTGGGGAGCGAGCGGATCTCAAGAAACCCACCGAGCGTCGCTTGTGATTCGCCATAGACCCGAACGAGTTCGTCAGATTCAAATGTTCCAGCAGCCAAAAATCGATCGAGAGACGCGGGTACAGGAGCGAACGTGTTTGACTCGTGATGAAAACCGGTGAGCGCTACGCGCAGCATTTTCATGATGGCTATAACAAAAATAACTTTAGGTTGGATTTAAGGCTTTGTTTGAGAAGATTTACGAAGACAACAAATTTAAAACCCGCGGCGCACTGTGCTTCGTCGAGATTAAATGGCATAGGCAGCTCGCTTTTATTTGGTTGTATGTTCACTTGGAGTGTTGCAATACTTGACCTGGGCGACTTTCAGTGATTTCCCCATCTTTCAGAACTACTGTGCCATTTACAAGTACGTGAGTGATTCCATCAGGTTTTTCGGGTGCTTTACCGAATTCTGCTCGATCTAACACAATCTCTGGGTCAAATAGCACCAGATCGGCTGCTTTGCCAATGGCGATACACCCGCGATCGTGAATACCGAGCCGCCGTGCCGGTTCATATGTCATTTTTCGAATGGCATCGGTGAGTTCTAGTACACCTTGGTCACGAACATACTTGCCAAGCACACGGGGAAATGTTCCGAAGTTGCGTGGGTGTGGTCGGGCATTCGGTTGAAGCAATGGAATGGCATTGCCATCTGACCCGACAACTGCGAGACGGTGTTGCAAGAATGTGGAAACATCAGCCTCGGTTCGATAAAACAAGACAACTTGTATTTCGTTGCCATATTTCTCACAGAGTTGAAGGGTCAACTCATCAGGCGCAATTCCTGAATTCTTTGCAGCCAAATCGAGTGTTTCGCCGACATATCGGCCATCGGGAGTACTCGAAATTTGGAACTTATCCCAGAGCCACGGGATGCCATTGAACCATCCTTCTGCCATATCTGAAAGTGCTTGTGCACGCTGAGAGCTTTTTGCGAGTCGATCTCGCATCGCCTCTGTTCCACCGGCTTGCAGCCACGGCGGGAGGTATTGAGTTAGTGACGAAGAGGAAGCGTCGTAGGGATAAACATCAAAAAAAATTTCGATGCCCTCACCGCGCGCCTGGTCAAACATCTCTAAGAGTTCTGCTCCAGTGCCCCAACGCTCTGGTCGGTTTATGGCTAGATGACTAAATTCCACGGTTACTCCAGTAAGGCGCCCCAACTCGATTGACTCTGCAACCGCTGCACGCTCATCAGGTTCTGCTGCGCGGCTATGGGTTGCATAGATTGCACCTTGTGTGGCAAGGACTTCAGCCAAGGCGACCACTTCTTCGAAGTCGCCATACGAACTTGGCACGTGGGTAAGGCCAGTGCTCATGCCGAAAGCGCCTTGCTCAAGTGACTTTTGGAGGTCGGAAATCATTCGAGCCAACTCGGACTTTGTCGGTTGCCGCTGCTCGACTCCCATTGCAGCGACGCGAAGCGTGCCATGGCCTACCAGCGATGCAACATTTAGAGCAATGCCTTCACGGTAGAGAGCCTCGGTGTAGCCATCAAGGTCAGTCCACCAAGGTCGAATAGCAGCAGTCGCGCGAGCCAAGTGATCAGCATGAAGGTCGAGATGCTTGGGCTCTATTGGAAACGCAGAAAAAGAACAATTTCCCACAACTTCTGTGGTGACACCTTGGCGTAACTTGCTCTCGCCGCGTCCATCTGCAATGAGAGTGAGATCAGAGTGAGTATGAATATCAATGAAGCCAGGACAAAGAATCTTTCTATTGGCGTTGATCGTTGAGTGGGCGGCCATTTCATGAGTCGGCGCAACATTGCTCTCTTGAAAAGCGCTGATAACTCCATTCCTGATGCCAACGTGACCCTGCCGCGGCGCAGTGCCGGTGCCGTCAACGATTGTTGCGTTGCTGATAACTATGTCGTACATGGAAGTCATTAATAGGATCTGTCATGCTCTGATGATCGGGCAATGTTTATAATCTTCAATGATACTTTGATTAACTTTTGCACACAAGAAGATTGGTGAAATTTATGCCCGAAAATTCTGAACAAAGTGCCCACGAAAACTCACGCGGTTGGAAGCCGATTGTTACTCCAATCTCAAGTCATCTTCCATTTTCGGCGGCGGTTGAAACGAACGGGTTCATTTATGTGTCGGGGCAGGCATCAGTTGACGAACAAGGTGCGATAGTTAGCGGTGATTTCGAGCAAGAAATGCGCCGGTCAATGTTGAATGTGCAGCGTATTCTTGACGCCGTCGGACTTGATCTCGGTGATGTTGTGCGAGTGACAAGTTATGTTCACGATCCTGCTCATCTACCGCAATACAACACGTTGTACAGAGAGTTTTTTTCCGCGCCGTTTCCAGCACGAACGACTATAACTAACTGTCTGTCAATAGCGCTAAAGTTCGAGATCGACGTAGTTGCAGTTCGCAGGCCTTTGACGAAGAGTTAGCAGCAGTGCTTTTCAGTGGCGTGCATCATGCCACGGATGTATCCGAAGGCAAAGAGTCGACCAAGCATGGTGTAACCAGGTTCGCCATCATCCTCACCCAACATCTGCGGAACATGGTCAGGTCGCATTGGTCCGTTGAATCCAACTTCCCGGTAAGCGCACATTGCTTCAGCCATGTCGGTTTGTCCGTTGTCTTGCCAACTTTCGCGAAAATCTTCGGCAGTTCCAACTACATCTCGGTAGTGCACGTAGGCAATATGCGGCCCGAGGCGTCGGATCGTCGCTGGAATATCGATTCCCATTTCAGAGAATGATCCTTGGCAGAAAGCGATCTTGTTTGAAGGTGATTTCACGATCTCAACCAGTTTTTCAAAACCGGCAACATCGTGCATGATTCGTTCGTTGCCTAGCAGTTGGGGAAGTGGCGGGTCATCGGGATGCATCGCCATGACTACTCCAGCATTTTCGGCGACTGGAATAACTTCTTCCAGAAAATTTTGTAGGTTCTTCCATAGTTCAGTTCGTTTGGCACCAGGTTCGAGATCTGCGCGAAATGCAGGTCGACCGGGAATTCGCGCTTTATCAAGGTCCGCCAATCGAAAGGCAGTGACTTTCGAGCCACCGCGTTCGGGTGCGTCAACCGACGTTCTGATCCAGTCGGTTCCTGCCATGAAGTTGTAACAAATCATTCGAATATCAAGATCAGATAAGTGATGAATGAGTGTTTTCATGGCGCCCAAGTCAGAGCCGTTATCGGTGCCCAGTTTGATGCGGTCAATCGGCAGGTACCCCTCGACCACGCCTATTTCCATTCCAAATGAACGAACTCGTTGTTGCATGCGAGTAATTTCGCTCAGGTCTGATCCTGGATAACGAACCACGATTTGATCGACGCCACACTGCGCTGCGAGTGTCAGATTTTCATCTGAAAGGGGAGTGAGTACCGATGCGAGTTTCATAAAAGCCTCGTCAGAATTATTTCAATTGCGATTCAGAAGACAATGAGTCCACGGGCTTGTTCACCCGCGGCGAGCGAGCGGAAAGCTTCATCGGCTTCATCAAGGTCGTAGCGCTTTGTCACCAATTCTTCAATTTTGATTCGGCCGGAGACTGCCAGTTCGACGAGTTTTGGGAACTCGACAAGTGGATTGCTTGAGCCATATCGCGAACCAACAATTTTTCGCTCACCACCCATGAGTAACCAAGGATCAACTGGGAACTTGTCGCCTGTCCCAGGTAAACCAAGCACGACTTCGATGCCCTGTTTGGCGAGGATCGCTAAGCCCTGCTCCATCGCTTTACTATTGCCCACAGCAATGATCGAAGCATCAACACCGTTGCCAGTGAGTTTTTTAATTTCTGCATCAAGATCTTGCTTGGACAGATTGATTGTGTGAGTTGCTCCGAAGTGTCGTGCCATCTCAAGTTTTGAATCAAGAACGTCGACTCCGATGATTGGGTATGCTCCTGTTGTGACGGCACCCTGAATAGCGTTAAGACCAACACCACCACAACCAAATACTGCAACGCTTTGACCTGCGCGAAGGCTAGCGGTATTAACAACTGCGCCAAAGCCGGTTGCCACTGAGCAACCAATGAGGGCCGCTGACTCGAGTGGAAAGTCTTTGCGAATCTTCACTGCAGCTGACTCTGGGAGCACGATGTAAGAGCCGTAAGTAGATGGGCCGTAGTGATGTACGTCTTTACCATTGTGCTGGAACATGGTGACATCACCAGTCGTTTTACCGATTGCTGGGGTGTTTAGGCACAGAGCCGGAAACCCAAGGTTGCAGTACTTGCAGTTATTGCATGACGGCGCCCACGATATGACTACATGGTCACCTTTTTGAAGATGAGAAACGCCTGCTCCAACTACATCAACGACTCCGGAGCCTTCGTCTCCGAGCACGATCGGCATAGGAATTCCGGTGTGTGAACCGTCGTAGGCGTGAAGACAGCTATGACAAACTCCACTCGCGACCATCTTTACGCGGACCTCGCCAAAGCGTGGTTCAGCGAGGTCAAGTTCGAGCATCTGCATATTTTCTTTAGGCTTTATTAGTACTGGTGCGCTGATTAGCATGGTTTTTCTTCCTTGTCGGTTTATGATTTTCAATACTATAAAGTTTTTGCTTGGCAGGCAAGTGAGACGGCTCGAGCGAGTTGGAGGATGTGGTGAAGGTCGAATTAATTGTCGACTGTCAGAGCCTGCTGGGCGAAGGTGTCACATGGGATGCCGCTACGCAGACTTTGCTGTGGGTTGACATTGATGGCTGCCTTCTGCATCGTCTGTATTCCGACGGCCGCCATGAGGCAACGACTCTTGAAACGCCAACAAGCGTGGTAGTTCCAACTATCAATGGTGATCTTCTCGCAGTTTCAGGTTTAAACATTGGTGTGCTTGCCGATGACGGTGATATCCGCAACTCTTTAGTTAAGTTACCTCGAGATGGTGATGGTCATGCAAATGATGGGCGCTGCGACCCTCAGGGACGCTTGTGGATTGGCACGGTGGATCGCAGTGGCGCGAATCTTGGAGGTGTATTTTGTGTGAACGACGAAGCAGTCGTTCGCCGTGTGCGCACGGGGCGTGCTCTTGCAAACGGCATTGACTGGAGCCCCGATGGGACCAAGTGTTATCACGTTGACTCACTGCTTAGAACTTTGGACGAATTGACACTTGATGCTCAAGGATTGCCAATTTCAGAAAGAACGATCGCAAAATTTGACGAGATGCCTGATGGTCTATCGGTAGACGAGGAAGGTGGCATCTGGGTAGCGCTTTGGGATGGCGGTGGCGTGGTGCGACTTACACCAGGCGGCGCGATCGATCGGCGTGTTGATGTTCCGGGCGGTTGGATTACTAATTGCGCATTTGGAGGACCTGATCTACGAACTCTCTACATCACGTCAGCACGCGTAGATCTTGATGCCGAACGCACGCGCTCTCAGCCTTTAGCGGGGTCATTGTTCGCCTGTGATGCAGGCGTCGCCGGCCGAGGCTATACCCCGTTTGGATCACTCTACTTGTAGTTATTGATGACAGTTTTCGAAAGAAAATTAGTGGCTCTCACGAGTTACTTCAGACCCGCTTGACCCAACAAGAAAATCTAAATCGCAACCTGTATCAGCTTGCATTACATGATCAATATAGAGTCGGGACCATCCACGTGTTGCGACTGGTGGAGGTGTCTCCCACTCACTCTTTCGCTGCTGCAATTCTTCGTCCGACACATTAAGTGAGAGTTTTCGTTCAGGAACGTTGAGTGTGATGATGTCGCCAGTGCGAACGAGTGCAAGTGGTCCACCCACCGCAGATTCTGGTGCGACATGCAGCACTGTTGTTCCGAATGCTGTTCCACTCATTCGTGCATCACTAATACGCACCATGTCTCGCGTGCCGGCTCGCAATAACTTCTCGGGCAAAGGCATGTTTCCTACTTCTGGCATTCCGGGGTATCCCGAAGGTCCACAACCACGCAGAACCATAACTGTTTCGGCCGTCACATCAAGGTTTGGGTCATCCACCCGAGCCTTGTAGTCTTCGATTGAATCAAAGACGAGCGCTGGACCAGTGTGTACTAATAAGTCTGGTGACGCCGCAGATGGTTTTACTACTGCTCCTTTGGGGCACAAATTTCCGCGCAATACTGCGACACCTGCTTCTGCAACTAGGGGTTTATTCATCGGGTGGATCATCGTGGCATCACTGGTTGCTTGGTCACGCCAAGATTCGCGCAAGGGTTTGCCAGTAACTGTCATCGCGTCACCATTAAGCACTGATTCAAGTTCGGCCATTAATGATGGAATGCCACCGGCTTCAAAGAAGTCATCCATGAGACGAGTGCCAGCCGGCATGATGTCAACGAGAAGCGGCAGGTGGGATCCAATTTTATCGATGTCATCCAGAGTGAGTTTCACGTCGACTCTTCCAGCAATCGCAAGTAGGTGCAGAACTGCGTTGGTGGATCCACCAACGGCGGAGAGCACACAAATCGCATTTTCAAAGGACTTCCGAGTAAGAATCGCACTTGGACGCAAGTCTTCTCGAACCATTTCAACGATTCTTCTACCTGTGAGATGTGCGAGTCGCTTACGCCTGGTATCTGGTGCGGGAATTGTTGCACTCTGTGGCAATGTCATACCGAGAGCTTCTGCCATCGACGCCATGGTTGAGGCAGTGCCCATTGGGTTGCAGTGACCAGCGCTTCTGGTCATTGACGACTCGGTCGCCATGAATTCGTCCACGCTCATTTCGCCTGCGCGAACTGCCTCGCTCATTCTCCACATGTCGGTCGCTGAACCCAGTGGTTTGCCTTTGTGGCGACCCGTCAGCATCGGACCACCTGTCAGCATGATTGTCGGCAAGTCCACAGAAGCAGCACCCATCAACATGGCTGGGGTGGTTTTGTCGCATCCTGATAAGAGCACGACGCCATCCAAAGGATTGCAACGGACTGACTCTTCAACATCCATCGCCATGAGATTTCTTAGCAACATTGCCGTTGGTTGAATTTGGGTTTCGCCGAGTGAAGTAACTGGAAATTCAAGCGGAATTCCACCAGCCTCCCAAACTCCTCGCTTTACGAACTCAGCGAGTTCATCGAGATGTTGATTACATGGGGCCAAGTCGGACGCCGAATTGCAAATCCCGATCATCGGCTTGCCAGAAAATGCATCATCCGGCAGACCTCGTTTCATCCAACTGCGGTGAATGTAGTTGTCGCGACTTGATCCGTCATACCAACGACGGGTGCGAAGCGTTACCGGAGTATCGGAAGGTTTGGTCATGCTCGCCAATCTTTCATCTCGTCGAGTGGAAACATTGGACGAGGAATCCGGGACCATGGCAGCGAGCGCACATCTGACTGCGTCGGACCTGGAGTTGCGACTCGTACGAAGTCAGTGGTGAGTTGCTTCATGTATTGAAAATTAGATGCAGTTTTCATAACGATCATTTTGAATTCGCCAGGTTCAACCCCAAGGTGTCGATAAACACCAGGATGTACACCGCCCACACCTGGAAACTCCGTCACCAATATGGAGACACTTCCAACTCGAAGCATCGCAGATTTACCCATATCAACCGATCCTTGTGGAAGGTCCGGCAAGGTGACGATCCCTTCACGAACCGCTTGCAATGTTCCTGTGACCTCAACTGGTGAATAGAAATTGTTTGCCCAACCGCCAAGGTTTACTGTGACCGTCGCACCAATTTCGCAAGTCGCAAGATGCTTTGCTGCTACTGGATCGGTGATCGGCACGAGTGCCTGGTGGTGAATCTTGGCGCCGAGGAGTGTTCGAAGAATTACGGTGCTATCGCCGGTGCTGCCGCCCAGAACTGAGTCTCCTGTATCGCTCAGAAGAACGATTCGACGGACTGAATCGTCCGCGAATTTAATTGCATCGGTGGCGCTGAGGTTTTCTTCCCGCATGAATTGATTACGCAGCGACCAGGCGTGTTGCGCGAGCTCATCGGCAACCAGTTCGACCGAAGCTTGATCATTTTCGGTAGCAACCACCACCGACCATCCAGCTTCCTCAACATCCATCCATGGCTGCATTGGAAACAGGGAGACCGTGAGTGCATGACCTCTGGCTTCGCATTGGCGTGCGTGATCGAACCACTCTTTCATTGGACCGCGCGCAGTCAGAAATTGTTCCTGATGGGTGATCATCGGAATCTTTCGCCAGGCCATCGCTACCGAAATCTGCCGTGAGAAGAGTTGGAGTGCAATCATTGTGAGATCCCGCGCTGTTTCAAACGGATCATGTGGTTGGGTTCGAAATGCCATGAGTACATTCGTGTTGTTGATCATTTTGTTCGTTACGTTTGCATGATGGTCGAGCATGAGTGCAATCGGTATATCGTTACCAACCCCGGCACGGATGATCGAAAGTATTTCGCCTTCTACGTCGTCAACTCCTTCGGCGCACGCAGCGCCGTGGAGAAATACCATCAGCCCGTCACACTTTCTTGCAGCGCTTAAACCACTCTGAATAATTTTACACAGAGCGCTTAAGGTCTGCCGACTCAGTCGCCCACCCGCCACCGCGTCCGCACGCAGAATTGGAACAACTTCGACATCCTTACCACTCGTGCGAATTGCTTCAAGGAAACCAGCGGTCGGCCCGTTTGGGTCAACTCGGCTGAGTATGGACGCACCCTCAAGTAATGCCACATTTTTGAAATCGGTCAGTGTCGTCGGCACCGGATTAAACGTGTCTGTTTCCTGCATCACATGGATCAGCGCAATCTTCATGTTGTGACCCACTTTGTACATTGTTGAAACTTAGTAATGAATCCAGCCGCCATCTACATTGATGACTTGGCCTGATACGAAACTGCTGTCATCAGAGGCCAGATAAAGGAATGTTCCAGCGAGATCATCGGCGAAGCCTCGACGCGGAATGCATTGACGTTCCGCAGCTAGTACTTTGCCTTCTTCTTCGTCAAATCCAAGTGCAACTTCGTGTTCAGTACGAATTGCGCCAGGCATTACTGAGTTCACTCGAATTCCGTCCTTGCCAATTTCGCGGGCGAGTGCACGCGTAAATCCGATCAGTGCGGCTTTTGAACTCACGTAGTCGAGATGCCCCGCCATTCCTAATTCAACCGTCACGCTCGTGACGGTGATGATGTTGCCACCTTTACGGCGGAGCATTCCGGGATAGCAGGCCTTTGCACACAGAAATGCCCCGCGCACGTTGACTGCCTGGGTGTAGTCCCATTGCTTCACGCTGATCTCATGCCATGGTGTACGAATTCCGTATGCCGCATTTGTGACCAAAATATCGACATCGCCCAACTCGCGTTTAGTGGTGGCGATCATCTCTGCAACTTGCTCCTCAGATGAAATATCGGCAGGGATCTTGATTGCCGTACCTCCCTCAGATTTAATTGACGCCACGACATCGTCGGCGAGTGTGCTCATCTGGGCATCGGGGTAGGTGTTCACCACAACAGAAGCGCCCTTGGTAGCAAACAGTTTTGCTACTGCCGCACCGATACCTCGAGAGGCTCCAGTGATTAATGCAACTCGACCTTCGAGACATTTGTCCGAATGATCAGTAGCAGAGGAGTTCACCAAACGCTCCAGCCACCGTCAACAATGAGGTTTGTGCCGTGGACGAACGACGAACCTTCGGAAGCTAGGAATACGGTCGCAGTCACATAGTCCTCGGGTTGACTATTGCGGCCAACCGGCGTTTGTGCAGCGAGGTCCTTCCACAATTGTGGCTCGCCGTCAGGTGTTTCCATCCACGTGATCATTCCCGGACTCAGCGTGTTGATCGTGACACCGGTACGTCCGATCTGACAAGCCAAGTAGTTAGTTAGACCAATCAAGCCGTGTTTTGCTGCCGTATACGCTCCCGCACCAGCGTTGACCCCGGTGTTTTTGGGATTCTGTCCGATGACGCCATAAATCGAAGCGATGTTAATGATTCGACCCCAACCTTTTGCTGCCATTTTGGGAATAAATAACTGACAGAGTCGTTCAGATGCAATGACGTTAATTTCGTAGGTATCGCGCCAATCCTGCGTGGTCTGCTTATCCCACGGTTTGGAGTGAGGATCGCCACCTGCGTTATTGACGACGATGTCAACATGCTCAGAAATCTTGTCGAGTTGCTCATAGAGGGCATCGTTCGTGAGGTCGCCAACAATGTAACGATGTGGTGCACCAAGAGACGAAAAGGTCTCCCGTAATTTAGTCTCGCTTCTTGCAAGTCCAATGACGGTGGCGCCGTGCGCGGCAAGGCCGTGAACAAGACCGCGGCCCAATCCGTATCCGCCGCCGGTGACAAGCGCCGTGTGTCCTGTGAGGTCAAACAGATTCTTTTTGGTAGCCATTAGGGGCCCTTCCTAGCTGATTGGGTTGATGATGTAAGACTCAAAAGACTTGCTTTGTTCATTCTTATACCTATATAAAAGTGTTTCTTGGCCGAAAATTACTCACAAAAATTAGCATTTGTATTTTCACATCAAATACTATACAGTTCGGTTTCTAGTTCTACAAAAAGGGGGAACATGAAAGCAATTCAAATTGCCCGAAAATCGGGACGTCGTCGTGGATTCGCTTTCGCAATTGTTGCAGCACTCGCTGTAGCTGCGTGCGGAAGTAGCGATGACGCAAGTGAAACAGTCGAAGACTCCACAACTGAGGAGACGACGGCGCCAAGTGAAGAGGCAAAGTCAACGACCTTGATAGTCACCCTGGCTCAGGAGCCTGCTAGTTGGGACTACTACACGGTTGGTGCTAACGCTCTTCGCGTGCCAACTTTCTACAACGTTTCGGAGTCGATTGTAGAACTCAGGCCTGACGGAACAATTGTTCCAATGCTCGCCGAGTCGTGGGAAATGAGCGCCGACGGTCTTGTTTACACATTCAAGATTCGTTCAGGTGTGAAATTCCACGACGGTACGGACATGGACTCGGCTGACGTTGTGTACTCGATGAAAATCAATGCAAAATCACCCAACAGTAAGTTGAGTGCACCGCATGCTTATGTCGCGAGTGTCACAGCTCCAGACGCCAGTACGGTGGTCATCACGTTGAAGCAACCGAGCTCCACCTACCTTAAGAATCTCGGGATGTCGGCCGGTTATGTCGTGCCCGAGAACTGGCTGGATTCCCCCGATCTGACCCTCAAAGTGATGGGAACGGGTCCGTTTGTCTTCAGTGACTATAAGGCTGACACCACCCTCACGCTCACGCGCTTCGAGGACTATTGGGGTGCGAAGCCCTACTTCGAAGTGATCGACTTTCGCTTCATCGATGACGAGACGGCAGCGCTCAACGGCTTGCTTGCCGGCGAGTACGACGTTGTCAGCAAAGTGCTGGCTGAAGGCATCGAGCGAGTTGAATCGTTCACCACTGACTCGAAATTTAAAGTTCAGTTCGAGAGCGCCAACGAAAACTCGTTCATGTGGTTGAGTGTCAAGGAAAAGGCATTTAAAGATATCCGTGTGCGTCAAGCAATTGCGCATGCCATCAACCGTGAGGAGGCACTCGCCGTCTACGACAATTATGCCGACGTAGCCTGCTTGTTGGTAATTCCAGACGCCGAACCGTACAACAGTGATTACTGCCCATACCCGTACGACCCGGAGAAGTCCAAGGCGCTTCTTAAGGAAGCCGGTTATGAGAACCTTGAGATTGACTTTCCATTCGTGACGGTTGCGTCGCACCCGTTCACCATGGAAGTTCTTACTCAGCAGCTAACGGCTGTTGGCATCAAGGTGAATAGTCGCGGTTTAGACCTGAACACTTGGATAGCCGAAACCTGGACAGGGGGTGTCTACGGCATGGGCGAAGTCCGTGACTCCGCCGACATCTTGCAGTGGGGCTGCAAGGGTGGACGTAACCCATTGGGCAACCCCAAGCCTGGTCTGTGTATCAAGGAGTTTGAGGATCAGTTGGCAAAAGCTGATGCGTTCATCAACTACGACGAGCACCTAAAGGCCATGAATACTTTGGTCAAGACGTTTGCCGATCTGGCATGGGTCAACTCCATCGCAGCAGTGAAAGTTCCGCAGATTATGAAAGCGAATGTCACTGGTATCCCGACGGTCAGCATTAACAATGCTTTCGACCTTCGTACTGCCACTTGGGGTAATTAACTAAGTTGTGTGGTGGTTCGGCACAATTCCGAACCACCACACACGGTTATGACCGTCTGGCGGGTGTTTTCCGTCAGACGGTCATTTACTTTGCGAGCAAACATTTAGGGGTTAGAGAATGTTGAAGCACATATTTCGATCGTTCTTCACACTGATCTTTGCAGCACTTGTCGGGTCGGTTGTGGTGTTTGTACTCCTGCGACAACTCGGTGGCGACGTCGTTACTGCCATGCTTGGAAAAGAAGCGGCCCCTATTGACGTGTCCTACTTGCGGGAAGAACTTGGTTTGAACCAACCGCTCATCGTGCAGTATCTCAATTGGCTTGGTGACATAGCTAGGGGCGACCTTGGTACGTCGTACGCAATGAAGTTAGACGTCTTCACTGAAATGATGCGGCGACTTGGCCCGACAGCCATGCTGACCATTGGGGGGCTCATTGTCTCGGTACCGCTCTCATTGATTCTTGGTACATATTCGGCAATTAACGCGAAAAAAATTCGAAGTGGCTTTGTTGACGTCTTCACCACGGTTGGCATTGCCGTTCCCACCTTCTGGGTTGGTCTGCTTTTTGCACTTTTATTCGGAGTTCGCCTTGGTTGGCTCCCAACCGGTGGTTATATCCCATTCACCGAAGACCCGTTGCAATCAATCCGCTCGGTAATTCTGCCTGTCGCTGCTCTTAGTCTTGGAGTTACATCGGTCTTTACTCGATACGTGCGCACCGCGATGCTCGATGTGATGAACGAGGACTTCATGCGATCGGCAATGGCACGCGGTCGCACCAGGCGCGGTGCGGCAATCATTCACGGTGTTCGTAACGCATCAATTCCGCTCGTTACTGTTGCCGCACTTCAGTTTGGTCAACTCATAGCGGGTGCGGTGGTGGTGGAGAACGTGTTTGTGCTGCCCGGGATCGGCCGGCTGATTGTTATTTCTACACTCGGCCGTGAGGTCGTGGTGGTGCAGTCGCTAGCAATGGTCCTCATGCTGATAATTCTAATTTTGAATTTCTTGGTTGATATCGCCTACGGATTCCTCGACCCGCGCATCCGCGATAAGGAGTCTGTTGATGTCTGATACTTCGACTATCACCGCACATACGCCTGAGGATGTCTCTGTTTCACGGCTGCGGAAGCGTTTACGAGCTCTTCCAATCACCCTGTACTTAGGTGGAACTCTCATTTCGTTGTTCGTTTTCGTAGTGTTGGTGTCGTTTATTTGGACGCCTTACCCAGCCAACAAGCTCAACCTCGCCAATCGAATGGCGCCTCCTGGAACACCCGGCTTCTTGCTCGGCACTGACCGCGCTGGTCGCGATGTGATTACCGAGCTCATGCTTGGTGCCCGAAACTCACTTTACGTAAGCGTGGTCTCAACAGTTGTGGCCATGTTCGTTGGCACCTTGATCGGCTTGTCTATCGCAGGATCAAACAAAATGTTACAACGACCTCTCACTCGACTGGTTGATACTGGACTGGCGCTGCCAGGCATTCTCACTGCTATGGTGATTGCGGCAAAACTCGGAGCGGGGAACACCACCGCTACGATCGCGATCATCGCGTGGCAAATCCCGGTTGCCGCTCGCGTCACCATTGGACCGGCACGTCAAATTCTCGCACTCGATTACGTTGAGGCCGCCTACTCCTACGGTCGAAAAAAGCCATACGTGATCCGCCACCATGTTCTGCCGAATATCAGCCCGCTTCTTATTGTTCTTGGGTCGGTAATGTTCGCTGCTGCAATCTTGATTGAAGCAGCCTTGGCGTTTCTTGGTGTCGGCGTGCAGCCACCCACGTCTTCGTGGGGGCGCTTCCTTAATGAAACTCAGTCACTGCTCGAAGCGGCACCGTATCTCATGTTTTTCCCAGGAATTGCCATCGTGCTCACCACACTTGGGTTCAACTTGCTCGGCGATGGACTGCGCACGGCTCTCGACCCACAACAATCACGAAGCGGATTGGCCTGATGCTTCAGCTGCGTGATGTGCGTGTCGTCATCGACGGTCACGAAATCATTCGCATCGATGAACTTGACTTGGCACCAGGGTCGCGCCTGGGATTAGTTGGTGAGTCTGGTTCAGGCAAGACGATGACCGCCAAAGCGATTGCAGGGTTGCTTCCAGATGAGTCGAAAGTTTCAGGTTCAGTGATTTTTGAAGGTCAAGATCTGCTCACATTAAATGATCGTGAAATGTCTAAGGTTCGCGGCAAGCGAATCGGCTTCGTCTTTCAAGACCCAGCGCGCTCACTCAACCCGATGATGCGTATCGGCAAGCAGGTTTCTGAGGCCATTCGAATTCACTCTGACCTGAAAGGCGACGCCGTAACCGCAAAAGTTATTGACTTGTTGCATCAAGTGCAACTGCCAGAACCTGAAACATTATTGCGCAGATATCCTCACCAACTCTCGGGTGGTCAGCAACAGCGTGTAATGATTGCTGCGGCAATTGCGGCTGATCCCGATTTACTTATTGCCGATGAGCCAACGACCGCGCTTGATGTCACCGTGCAAGAAGAAATTTTGCGGCTACTCATCTCGCTAAGTGAAGAGCGAAAGATGAGTTTGATGTTTGTTAGCCACGACCTTGGTGTCATTCGCTTCGTCTGTGATCGAGTCGCGGTGATCTATGGTGGAAATATTGTTGAATCTGGTCGCATAGAAGATGTGGTGGCCCATCCAATGCATCGTTATACTGCGGCGCTCTTGGCGGCGAACCCCGGAATGCCCAAAGATGACAACTTTTCTGCCTTTATCGGCAAGCGACTGCAGACGATCACCGGCTCAGTACCTGCCGTTGGCAAGTTTCCGAGTGGTTGCCGATTTCGTAATCGCTGTCTATCGGCGACAGATGCGTGCTCAACAATGCCTTCACCTATCACAACTGGTAACGACCACCGGTATCTCTGCTGGAATCCCGGCGATCGAGGTCAGTCATGACATCACTTGTGGAAGTAACAAACATGTACTTTCACTATCCTCGCGCACGAATTATTGCTGGTGAAGCTGCCTGGACCTTGGAAGACATTTCGCTGTCGATTCAACCTAAGTCGACAGTCGGCATAGTTGGCGAGTCAGGCTCTGGTAAGTCAACTCTCGTTCGTGTGATGTGTGGGTTGCTTCGCCATCAACAGGGGAACGTCAAATTTAATGGGAAGGATCTTTCCGAATTCGAAGGCGACGGCGCAAACGATTTGCGTCGTGAGAACCAAATTGTGTTCCAGAATCCACGTCGGTCACTTGATCCAAGGATGACGATCAGGCGTTCATTAAGCGAACCAATCCGAGCGCTCCATAACCGTCAGCCCGGCGACGACGAGATCATCGCGACGATTGAGCGAGTTGGACTTGGTCGCGAGGTTTTGTCCCGTTTTCCCCACCAACTTTCGGGGGGTCAGTTGCAACGCGTTGGAATTGCGCGTTCACTCTCGGTGCAGCCAACGATTCTCTATGCCGACGAGCCAGTGAGTGCGCTTGATGTGTCAGTGCAGGCACAAGTTCTTAACTTATTAATGGATTTACGCGACCAACTTGGACTTACACTAGTGATGGTGTCACATGACCTTGGAGTAGTTAGTCGAATGTGCGAAGAAATTGTTGTTATGCGGCATGGGCGTATTGCTGAGGCTGGTCGGACCGATTCGGTTCTGGCTCGACCAGATTCGAATTACACGGCTTCACTGCTCAAGGCTGCCCGTGCTGCAAGTCTTGAACGGGCGTAACTCAATGCTTTCTGCAGAAAAACTCGACCATTTCCGACGCGAAGGTTACGTCGTTGTGCCTAAAGTTTTTGATCCTGATCGTTGGCTGACAGCGCTGTTTCGCGAATATGAAGGAGTGCTTGATCGTCTGGCGAAAAAACTTTTTGCTGATGGTCGAATTTCAGACACCTACGAGCATCTTTCATTTCTTGAACGCTTTATTGAAGTTTGTGCCGAATCCAACGAGACCAATGGTCAGCACTTTGATTTTTCGCTACCTCAAGCAAACATCAGTCACGACACCCCAATGTGGACAGGTCCTGCGGTTTTCAATATGCTTCGTTGTCCAGAATTGCTTGACCTCGTCGAAGGATTCATTGGGCCAGAGATCTACTCGAATCCCGTTCAGCATATTCGCATCAAGGTTCCCGAATCTCGTGAGCCACGTGACCCATCAACTGGGGCACTTAAAATGGGTGCCACAAACTGGCATCAGGACAATGGTGTCGTCACGCCAGATGCCGATGAGACTCAAATGCTCACAGTTTGGTTTCCACTTCGCTACGCGGGTGTTGAGCACGGCTGCCTCCAGGTCGTGCCTAGGTCGCATGAACGTGGACTGATGGCGCATTGCCCAGCGGGCCCGGGCGGACTTCAAGTTCCAGAGCGTGTGTGTTCGCGCGAAGACGCTGTGGCCTTGCCGATGCAACCTGGTGATGTGTTGTTCTTGAATAAAATGACACTTCACAATTCACTATCGAACACCAGCAATGAAACTCGTATCAGTTTTGATTTGCGATACAACCCAATCGGCCAACCCACTGGACGGGGTGCCTTCCCTGGGTTTATTGCTCGAAGTCGTCAGAATCCGAACTCAGAGCTTCGAGATGCGGATGAATGGTCACGGCTATGGGTTGAAGCCCGCGAAAAATTGGCTGATAGTGCCTATGACAAGCCGTTCAATCGTTGGAGTGCCGACGCACCCGTTTGTGCTTAAACCTAAATTGCGAGATGTCACAAGTCGCTTAGATTGTTGCAATCGCCGCTTGCGCAATTTCTAGAGTGCGATCAACGAGTTTGTCATCGTGCGCAACTGAGACGAAGAAAAGTCCACGACTCGTTGGTCGCACTCCACGATCTTGAAGCGAATCGAGAAACTTCATCAACTTAGGTTGGTCCGAATTCTTTGCGAAATGTTCTCTGTTGGGCATTACTTCTTGCGCTCCGAATCGAACCTGGAAGAGTGAACCCGCCACGTGATCAACGGCGAGACCCTTGCCCGACCCGATTTTTCTGAGACCCTCGACCAATCGCACGGTGCTCTTCTGTAAAGCAGGATATGGATTTTCTTCGACCAAGATCTTCATGGTTTCCACTCCTGCGGCCACCGAAAGATAACCCGAGTTGTAGGTGCCAGAGTGATTAACTTCGCCGCGGCCGACTGCTGCCATCAACTCACGGGAACTTCCAATTGCCGCCATCGGATACCCATTGGCGATTGCTTTGGCATACAACGTAATATCGCCAGTCACATTGAGATGTCCTTGAGCGCCAGTGAGACCGACACGGAAACCAGTGATCACTTCATCGATCACGAGAATCGCGCCGTGCTTCTTGCATAAAACCTTCACCGCTTCGATAAAGCCCGGCTGTGGTGGAATAACTCCCGTGTTGCACATGATCGGCTCCATGATTACGCATGCAATTTGATGAGCAGCAAAAACCTGCTCGACAAGCGAGATATCGTTCCACTCGCACATCACAATTTCGCTCGCTGCAGCTACTGACTGCCCCAGTCCAACTGGGGGAGATCCGAACGGCGATTTTGTGGGGCCTGCGCCAACGAGTAGTGGATCAATCCAGCCGTGGTAATGACCTGTAAAGCGTAAAATGTTTGAGCGACCTGTGACTGCTTTGGCGATTCGAATTGCTAATAAATCCATGTCCGATCCAGCCAAGCCAATACGGATGTTTTCAATCCACGGAATTGTAGCGACGAGGCTCTCGGCAAATTCTGCTTCTAGTTCGTGTTGACCTGCGAAACATTGACCTGATTGCATTGCTTTGGTAACCGCGGCAAGTACTCGGGGATGATTATGCCCCAGGATGGTCGGTCCCATTCCTGCCGCGTAGTCGATGTATTCGTTGTCATCGATATCCCAAATCAGCGCACCATGGGCGCGAGAGAATGTAAGTGGAACAGGCCGACTCATTAAACGCACGTTTGAGTTAACCCCACCAGCAATTACTCGTGAACGACGAGTGTGCGCAGCGATGCTTTTGCCATACCGCCCAGACATATCTGTTTCTTTCATTGACATGGTGATGCTCCTTATGGACAACACCGACTGCCGTCCTTTTCCAAAACTCTATAATATTTTAGGAGTTGTGGTCAATCTGGCTCATCAACGCCAACTTCAGGCGAATATCACGAGACACAAATGCAGGCAGGTTGATCGATAACTTTGCCTTGAATTTAATCTAGAAATGACACGAGACAACACCAAACTTTTAGTTGTTGAACTTCCTGCGTCAAATTGCTGATTGGTTGCGACGTCTCGCAGTTTTGCCTGACAAGTACTGTCGTGGCCATTCGAATTCGGAGTATCCCTGATCTATTGCAGCGTTGAGTGTCCAGTACGGGTCGACCAGATGCGGTCGCGCGAGCATACAAAGATCGGCGCGGCCGGCAAGAATTATTGTGTTCACATCATCAACGCTCGACACTCCACCAACAGTCATCGTCGGTATTGCAACTTCTTGGCGAATTCGATCAGCAAACGGTGTCTGATACAGACGTCCGTAGGCAGGTTGCTGCATG
>SXGU01144634.1_pt1 | contig 29459 bp, 26 predicted proteins | sample 3174531 | NCBI WGS metagenome assembly SXGU01 (sample SAMN11356863, study PRJNA531348) | freshwater metagenome | isolation source: freshwater sample F1-140 | place: China: Fuxian Lake, Yuxi | collected 2017-12-25 | reverse complement strand
CAACCCGCGCCGCTCAAACAGCCCCAGCACCCGCTGCCGCACTGCCGCCTGCACCCGCTCCACGCATGCTTCATCCACCTCAGCCCTGCGAAACACCAGCCCCTGCCGCCCCTGCGCCACCACCCCGTCCAGCATGCACAAATGCAAATGCACGTGTGGGTTCAGCGTCGCGCCAAAGCGGTGCACAAACAACACCCCGCCGCTACGGCCTCCCGCCGCCGTGCTTGTGCTCGCTCCAGCGCGCGCTTGTTCTCTGCGCCACTGATGCTGTAATCTCGTTTCACCTTGGCAACTGCCATTTGACTTCCTCCTGAACGAACACTTGAAAGATTGGGTCGTGTTAGACCGTTATTCTTACTTCAATCAAATTTCCTGCACACACTACTGTTAACGATTCGCTGTCATTGATAATGAATGTATATTCCCCGGGTTCAAGTCCTTCGACACGCAAATCAACAGTATGAATGTGATCGTAAGGATAAAGCAGCTCAGCAAGTTGATTTTTTAGTTTCACCTGCAGCCTATCATCCTTCAAATGGAACGATCGAATGTGAACGCCGTCAACCCCTACACAAATCCCCCGTTTTACGTCAATATAAGCGCCACCCAACTGATCCATGAGACCCGAAGCACCAACCAACCCTCCGCCTTCTCCCCAATCGAAACCCGTTCGCAGTGGAATTTGCGGCAAACCCTCGTGATCAATATTCTCTGAGGAAACGCCATACGGGTATCTCGGATGAGTGAAAACCTCGTTTTTAACGATCGCAGGATGATTGACCACAGCTAGTTGTGCTCGTACCGCCGCAACCCCTCGTTCCATCAAATCCTGTCGGTTCCCAAATTTGGCAATATGGATCAAGGCTTCTCCATACTGGGATTGGCGCATATCCAGCCACTCTGCATCCGTATTCTGGCTTGTATACCCTCCGAAAGCATAGGCGGTAATAATGAAATGGGGCTGCCAAACGCTCTGATAGAAGGCGGAATAATCCGCTACCGCCTCGCCAATATCATAGTATGTCTGATCCTTCGTTACTTCGTAAAGAGAAGCAAAGCCATCAATCGCCCAAATCATGGAAAGCGTGCATCTCGGCCACTGGCCGGTAATTTCGTCATACGTTGACTCTGGTTTCTTAGCGCAGGAATAGAACGTTTCGAAATCGAACCAGCGCTGCTCCTGAATAATTTCTTTCATCATGAAATCCGCCATTTGCCGAGCGGCGGCAACATATCTTTCCTCCCCCGTCGTCTTATACAGCTCTGTGAGAAACCAAATATGGATACCGCCTTCTGCATTGAAGCGCAGATGGGCAACTGGTTCCAGATCATCGGTAAACCATGCTGGTACACAACCGTCCTCATCCATATGCTTCAGCAGAAATTCTCCGTATTTCTCGACATAAGTCACAATCCGCGGGTCCGCTTCACACAAACGATGATAGCGAAGGAGATGAGCGCCCGTCTTGCTGGCACTTGCCGTCTGAAAGTAGTCGCTTGCAAAGTCCCAGTATTGCGGAATGACATCCGGATCATAAGGCGGCAAAGGTTTGTGGTAGCCCCGGATCCAGCGTTGTTCATTGTATCGATAAATAGCTGGAAAGATTCCTTCCTTCTGTGGAGCACATAACGTAAGCTCGATAATAAGCCGTGCTCTCCTTGCCCATTCGGGTTCAGTGCGTTTCCCCCACCAATATAGGCCCACTGCATCTCTCACATTGTTCCACCAAGCCATGTTCTGGATGTCATAATACCATTGACTCGGCGTAGTACGAATTCCCCCAACCTGTCGGCCATCCAGTTCAAATTCCAGCCATGTTTCTAATGGACCGGTATCGTTCGGGTCATATGCCTCGGCGTTGGCTAATCGTTTCGTATCACTTGGTGCATCACCTCTATATGCAAATGTTGCAGGGAAGCAAATTTTGGCATATTCCTCAAACGGCATGACTTGCGGTTTCGGCCTGCTGAAATACTTGGATCCATAACGTTTCCATTGGTACTGGCTAATTCGTTGATATCCTCGATAATGTGGAGCTTTTGCCTGCACAAACAGGTCAAATCCATACCGCAAGTGATGGGTCGACAGCTCTCGCACGAATGCTCCATTGTTATAATCATGCTGCCAATACACATGCTGCTGAACCATCGAATCAATGATTCCGTATGAGAATACAGGCGAAGCGGTAATCCCCGATTTCAGATCTATATCAAGCGCAGCGGGCATGGAAATTTGGTCCGGATCTACCGGAATTCGAAATCCTCTTTCTCCTTCTACAGGACGCGCCCCTTTGGCATAAACAATACTCTCGTTAATGAGGTCCACATCCGGCACTAAGGCAGCGAATAAACCATCCTTCTGCAGAATGGCTGCCGGGGAATGAAAGACTCGGTCTGCAATGACGTTGTCGGCCGCTCTCTTCAGACAAGGTGCGTGGACAAAATCAGGGCTACCCCCTTCGAATGTGAATGCCGACATGAAGTATTCAATTTGGGGAGATTGTTGATGCGCCAAATACCCATTCATTTCTATATGGAAGAAATCACTTTCAGCTGATAAAGAAACGAGCTGTACGACCCGATTGTTATGGCTTATTCCGGTCAGTTGAACGACAACATCTGTGTCCGTTCTTGTGATCACCTCCATATTCGAGAGTGCGTCCTGAGCCAGAATGCGATACTCTTCAGCTGTTCCTTCCACCTTAAACATGGGTGAAACGTTATGTGAGCGGGTGGTAATGTGTAAGGATTTAACAATCGTATGCCATATTCCACCGTCTTCTGCAGCCATATATTCTTGTTGTATAACATTCGTAGCTCGTAAGAAACGCGCCTTGATCTTCTCGTTCTGTATTTCTATAACATCAGCTGATTCGATAAGTTGTATCAACATGTATCTACCTCACCGCATTCTCCCCGAATTTTACCATGCATAAGCTTCAGGTGCTGCTCCTCTTGGACCAGGGAATAACACATCCAATGCTGTAAGCTTCTCTTGATTCCATTCAACATCCAATGCTAATAAGCTTCCTTCAAATTGCTCCAATGTGCGAGGTCCAATAATGACGGCATTCATTGCCGGATTCTGCAGTACCCGTTATAAGGCCATATCTGTCTCCTTATCCCCCAAATCCTGGCAAAGCACAGAGTAACGCTCAAGCTGCTCACGATACTTGGGAATACTGTTCGCCATCATGACCGCTGTTCTTGAGCCCGTAGCAGGATTTAGCACATTGCCGCTTAATAAGCCTGCACCAAGCGGACTATATGCGATTCCGCCGATTCCTAGGTGCCTAGCTGCAGGAAGCACCTCCAGCTCAGGCATTCTGCAGAGCAGGCTGTAACGGTGCTGTTCACAAACAAGACCCACCATTCCCCAAGCCTTGGCCATGGATTGAGCCTCCATCAAATGCCAGCCTGCAAAATTACATGATCCAACATAGCCTATTTTCGCCTGGTTAATTAAAACCTGGAAAGCTTCCCAGGCTTCCTCCCATGATGTACGACGGTCTATATGATGCATTTGATATAGCTCAATATGATCAGTTTGCAGCCTACTTAGTGAACCTTATATGTGTCTCCTGATTTTATATGCGGATAGCCCCAGATCGTTATTGGGACCATCCGAGTCATTCATCATAGGCTGATAAACCTTGGTTGCCAGTACAATTTTGCCCCTGCGACCTCCGCCCTGCGAGAACCAGCGACCAATCATTTCCTCGCTTTTCCCACATTGTATGAAATCAGGATAGTGATTCGCTGCAGCAAAAAAGTTGATTCCTGCATGCACTGCAGCATCCATGATCCGGAATGCCTCCTGTCCATCCGTATAGGTACCGAAATTCCATGAGCCTAAGCACAAGCGACTGATCCTCATTTCCGTTCTACCTAGAAAAGTATATTGCAACCTAAGCTCACCCCTTCCACTAAAATATAATGCCTACATAATCCTGAGGAGACTCGAATACTAAATCGTACGCTGCTTGTGCATCCTCAATCTCAAATCGATGAGTAATTAAGTGATCAATCTTAAATGCCCCGAGCTCCATAAGTCTCCAAGTACTAGCAATCCTCGTGCCTTCTAGTCCCCAAGGGAACAGAGCCTCGAACACGCGCCCATGAAATTTCTCCATAGTAAATTCTGATCCTTAAACCCAGCCAAGCATGACAATTTTGCCTTTTACCTTCATTGCGTCATAAGCTTTCTCCACTACTTTGTGATTGCCGGTTGTATCGACAATAATATCTGCACCTTCAGGCCATATAGCACGAACTGCTTCGATCATATCGACCTCACCCGAATGAATGATATGGTCCGCCCCACTCTGTTTAGATTACATCAGTCGCTTGCCATATAAGTCAGCAACGGCTACTTCAGCTCCTCGAAGCTTAAGATGCTGGGCAGCAAGCTGTCCGATCATTCCTTGTCCGACTAAAAGTGCCTTATCACCAACATTCTGCCGTGCCAAACTTACACCTAAGCAGGATATCGAGGAAATTCCTCCAAAGGCAGCTCTTTCTGAGGATAAAAATACGGTGACCTTTTCACAATACAAGTTGCTTTTTGCTAGACGATCGGGATTTACATTCATAATGGCTGGACTTTGATGGCCACCGCAATTCTGTATCGTATATAAAGGCTTATTCGGTTGAAAATAGGTCACACGTTCACCGATGCTGTATAAGCCCGAAGCTTTTTCACCCGCTGCAATGATCCCGCCAACCGGGGAGTAACCAGGAATATAAGGCCGAGGATACCGATCCGTCGATAGTACATAAGCTTCCGTGCCTACACTAATCGCAGTAGCTTCAAGCTCTACCAAGATATCCCGAACAGCCATCTCAGCTATTTCAATTTCCTGAATTTCTACTTTCCTAACTCCTGTAGAGACAATCGCCTTTGCCTTCATATGATTTATCCTCTCACATTTAGTAGAGTGCTTACTCGCAGTAAGTAGTACACTACTGCAGCAAATAATCCAGATAAAGGTAATGTCACAATCCAAGATAACGCAATATCCCTCACTACACTCCAATTTAATTCAAGCTTTTGAACGATCCCAGAGCCAATAATGGAAGAGGTAGACACATGCGTTGTCGATACAGGAAGACCCAAACTAGATGGAAGCAAAGAATTGAAACGGAACTGACAGCAGCAGACAAACTTGTTTTCACTTTCAGAACTGCCCGTTTAAACCCATCAGTTTTTGTTAGCCAGAGCATATCCCCAGAAAAACAAAGCCTGCCAGTGGGCTTACCATAAATGGAGGTACTACTAGCTTAACTAGATTACTCCATAGAATGCCGTCGAAACCCTATGTTACTCAGCGCACGACAATGAAAGCACCAATATGTGTATGTGTCAATGATACAGAAAGCATAAGCTTTGTGGTAATTGCTATCCACAGAGTTGCTCCGAAGATGATGGCCAGGAATATATTCCCTCACAAACCTTTATAAGAATTTATAGTTCCTGCTGTGAATAATTTGCATATTTTGATAGCAAAGAAAACAAAAATATATCACGGAAAGTTTACAATGGAACTATATAACAATGCTCTGTTCATGATGGTTCATCATGATGCGACTAAAGCAGCAATGCCTCGCGAAACATCGTTTCCACCATTCTCAAAGGCTAGACAAGCAACAATTCCTAATCCAATCAATACAAGAAATGACTTCTCTTGAATATGAACTAGTAGGTAGATGGAAAGTTGATGGTAACACAAAGGAAATCATCATCGTCAATCTAATATCACCGTTCATTGGAGTCTTGTAGTATTTACTCACCGACAAACCCTCCAGTGACACAAATCGTACGGCTATAATCCGTCTGCGCTTGAACATAAATTAGGTACGGCATAATCCTGGTACCGGCAATAAGTTTAAATGAACGCTCTACCGTCTGTCCCACCTCTATATTCAGAGCAAGCTCTGTACAATCAAGTTCAACACCGGATCCAGATAACATAACGCTTACTCTGCATAATTCATATCCAATATTGCTCACACTTAATTGAGCCTCACCAGCTTCTGCGAACTTCAAGACGCCAGGCGAAGTAAGCTTTAGTGAATTCTGAGCTGAAACATCGATCTGCCAAGCGCTATATCCTCCGCCCATCGTTTCGATATGTTTCGTATAAGTTCTTCCATTCCATACAACCTTAATAGTACCTGATTGATTAGCTGGCAATCGCACTTGGCCTGTTCCCGATTCGTTCATTATTAGCGTATACGCCTTATTCGAGAAAGCTACCTCAACGTCCGCTTGAACAGGGGCTCCTCTATCCGTTATATGCATCTCAAGAATAAAATCCGCCTCAAGCATAGATACACCGCTCACATAAGCATGGCTATGAGCGATCCAATCTTCGTTAAATTGATATTTCCCTTCCGGATTAAAAATTCCAGATGGCTTATCCGGATAATCAGCGATCCAGCTTTCCCAACGGGGATGCCAAAACTGGGGAGCGGCACTAAACCCACTGATTACACTGCCCTTGGGAATTGTGCTTACCGTATGGCTATGACTAAACCACTTGGAACCAACGCCCACGATTAAAGATTGCGAATCCCAGCTTGACTCTTCATAAGCATCAGGCATGCCTGGATTAAGACCTACTACATATTGCACATTGTTATGTGCAATATTATGATAAGAATTGTCCTGTAGAAAACTTCCAATTTCCAAGATGTTTCTCGCGATTTGACCATATAAGCAAGTGGCTCCATGAACAATATTCTGAAAAAACTTTACTCCACCATGCTCTGGATCGCTATATACACTAACAGGGTATAGATTAAACGGGTTTAACTGAACCGCTTTCTTGACGTAAAACTCACCGTAAGTGCGCACAACATTATACCAAGCTGCCGTCTTAGGGTGATCGGGAAGCAACCGTACCAGCTCCATAAACCCTCGAACATTCGTCGGATCATCGTTTCCCATATGGACTTGTGCATGCTGAGCCATCTCCAATAGGAAGGCGTCATCTCTACCCTCGAATTCATAGAAATTACCATATGTCTCCTCAATCGGATGGCTCCAGTCTGTACATTGTCGGGAAGCAATTTGATCAGCCCATTCAATGGCTGTATCAAGGTACTTCAACTCATGCGTCAATTCATATAACAATGTACATCCCCATAAGAAAGGAAGCTTTTCTCTAGTTCTTAATGAAGTGGGGAAGGTAAAATCCTGATCTTTGATATTATAGAGCATTCTGATGCTGGCATGAATATCCCCTAATGGATTACGCTCAGTTGCTACAAAATCCAGCTCAGAGCTCAGATAGTAGGGGCGAAGCACAGCCAAATCCCAAGCCTTCTTCGCTATAGTTAAGAACAAATCCGCCTTTTCTTGGTCATACGCTTTCACTGCACGGTAGGCTCTTGTCAATACAGTGATAGCAAATGCAATATCATGCCAAATATAAACCTCCTTATGCGCCTCCATCTCCCCTTCTCTTGCATTATTCAATACGGTGTGTCTGAATCTCCCATTCGTCATGGGGTCAGCCGTTGATTCTTGACTATCACATATATATTTGGCACCTATCATGATGTGGTCTATGATCCGCTTCTGATCAACAGAAGAGAAATGATCCCATTGGTTATCAACAAGGTCGATAAGGCCATGGACAGTAATTCCAACAGCTCCAATCTCAGCTAAATGTGATCCACAATCACGCCATATCGCTGCCCCTGGTACTGTATATACGCCAGGAAAATTCACCGTTGAGGTGCTAGGATCACCTCCATCATATCGTTCATCCAACTGATCCAACGCGATCAACGTCATCTGCTCATTCATTAACACTTTGTTGGCAATCTTAAAATGATTCGTCTGTAGCTCATGCCATTTCAGTGAATAGACACCTTCTTCACGCCATTCCGAATAATCGGCAGTCCACCAGTGCGAGCCCCACTTCTCGCCCCAATAGACAGGAAAGCTATGAAAGCACTCTACTCCGTTGATATCCAATAATTGAAATGCATAATCAGTAGGACATGGTTCTGGATGCTCGGACAAACTGCGGAATACAGCAGTCTTCGTATTCTCAGGCGCATAACCTACTTGCGAATTCAATAAACTGACCTTATTCGGGTTGAACATGTTATAGCCCCTCTCTCCAATGAATATATTATCCGGGCTCGCCTCGTTTATTACTAATATAAGGGCCATCTACAGGGTGGTTATCATCATAATAATACTGAGCAAGCGCTATTCTTCGGACATTTCCCAAGTTAGCAAATGCACCATGAATTAAAGCCTTATGGTGGAAGCTGACACTGCCAACAGGAATGACGACCGGAACTGACTGTGATTCATCAATGGTTGCGTCTAATGTGTGGAAATTACTGCCACCAGCAGCGCGACCGTGCTCGAATATTTCCCCCTTATGACTGCGCGGAAACACGCTCATCGTGCCGTTCTCTTTGGAAACTGGCTCTAGTGGGAACCACGCTGTTACGGCTGGCCCTGCCAACTTCCAATAATAATTGTCCTGATGCCACGGAGTGCCATTCGGGTAACCAGACTCCTTCAACAATGCTCGCTGCTGGAACACCTGGGCAGAGGACGTTTGCATCAATTGACTACAAAGTGACTTTAGGACGGGATGCTCAGCGAATTTGCGTAGCACAGGATCAGGAATCGGCCACTTTCTTGGCATGACCTGCTTAATCAATCGACCGATCCTCCGCAGATTCATAAGAAGCTTCACCAGCAAGAATTCCAGTAGAGTCGAGACTACCATCAAGCAATCCTTCAATTCTATCTAGCACTTCCTTTATCTCTGACAAGGTAAGCACGTCATCGACAACTAAATGTCCTTCTGCTTGATATTCTTCAAGCTGCTCCGAGAATTATTGGGTAATGTCATTCATGTTAACTCCTCCTATTTATGCCAATTGTTAATTTAGCTCCCGGTTGAAGCAAGATCGGGGATTCCCAAGAAACGCGATGACCCTCCTGTTTAAAAGCTATCGTTTCAGATTCTGTAACGATATTCGCAATTTCGTATTTATCGAACAATTCACTACCAAAGCTACATATTTCCAACCCTCCATAAACAACCTCAAGCTCTATATGCTCTTTATTACAGGTAATATTGCCCCAGCCCTTGTGAAGAGACCAAAAGCAACGGAAATCCTCCTCATGGATGCGAGGTGTAAATCCAATATGCTTTTGTGTAGTGTCATATTCAAAGCCACTCAAGGCAATTAATAGCGAATAAGACGCCATCGATCTCGCATAATTACTACCACACTCAAATTCGTTCCAGGGATTACGTCTTTCCCCGTCATAACGATCTCTTATTGCCTTTACAACCGTCAATCCCTCGTTGATCATTCCTTCATAGATCATATGGCAGGCAGCCTGATACTCAAAGCCATTCATACACTCATCTGCGTAAGGCACCGGCACTTTGGGACTGTTCCCTTTAGGCCATGTGCAAATCAACAAGCCGCTTTCATCATTGTGAGCATAAATTCTGCATGCGTTAGCGTAATCTCTAAAATCCTTCATAAAGTTATACTTGTACACAGAGTAAATGGCACTTTTTACTTTTATCTCATCGAATATATATCCCAGGCCGGATAAATGCGCATACCATTGACCAATAACCTGATCAATATGACAGCCTTCGCCAATTTGATATTTAATCTCATTTAATTCGGCATCGATCGGAAATCGTGAATCCTGAAGGTCAATAATCTGATGATAATATTCGCCGTTATAAAGGTTCGCATCTACCCAAGCTTTTCCCTTTTCTAATAATTCTCGATACTTTACTGATGAATGATCACCAAGCGCCTCTGCCATTTCGGCAGCCGCCAACAATGCAGCATGATAGTATCCTGTGATATAGGAATTCGGACCATAAATATCGACATCCAGCGTATGATGCTGCACTCCTTCCATGACACCATCCGCATCCTTATCCCAGCCATCTACATTCGATGGATCCCAGGCAAATTCCAAAGCCTTTTTTACTTTTGGCCATAACGATTGAAGCCAATCGGTATCTCCACATATTTTCCATTCCCGATAAGTTTTTAAGATCCCACCCATTTGGCCATCTGCAGCAGCCTTCTCTGGTCCAGAGCATGCCGAAACGTCCACACAGGACCGTTCTACTGGGAGCATAAGCCGGAATGTCATCTTACCATTGTCAAACTGGGTTACTTTATAATCCACATCGCGCATCGATCTTGCAAGCGTTGGAAACAAGAATGGAGTGACCTGATCATAGTTCCATACATGTGTGCAAGAGCCCTCACAACAGCCTTCGCTAACATGACAGCCTTCAAATCCGTAAAGCGTACCATCGGTTAATCGAACGCAGGTCGGTGATTTCAGAATAGAAATATTACTTGCTACCGCATCAATCACAACATCAGGTAAAGAAGAAGCGTAAAGCGACTCTTTGAATGACCTGCTCTCCTCAGTCAACCGATTCCAATTAGACCATATATACGTAGCAGAAGCGCTGGAATTTTCGAAAAGAGTTGCGTAATAATTAGTCCATTGAGGTAAAACCTTCCCTGTACCTCCAGGATTCCAAAAATTCACATAGTTCGGAAAGCTCCAGCTGATCATAAAACGAAATGTTCCTGTCTCTCCATCAGCCAAATGCTGATGAGAAGCCAACAGACAAACATCCTGAGCATTGTAAACAAATTCAGATTGTCTGCTGTTATTGTAGTTTCGTTCTTTGAATTTCCCCGGTGTCGTAAATTCCTTCCAGAACATTGTTAAATTATCAAACCAACCTCCACGATACCAATAGCTTTGGTAGCTAACATCCTCATGATCTGTAGACAGCGTCAAGTCTCCATATCCTTGTTCGTTATTCTGATAGTGCTCGGAATTCATGTGAATCCCTTGGAATGAATTGTTATAAATAAACTGGTTCACCGCTCCTTTCTTATGAGGATTCGTCACATTACCCGCGACTGTAATATCCATTCCTTCACCAGAGCGATTCGTAACGGTATACTCCAGCATAACCGCTGGCAATGAAGAATCCTTATCGTTCAAAGGAATAAGTGGATTAAATGCGGTCAGTTTCACGTCTAATGGAGATTGATCTTCGTGAAAGCTCACTTCAGCGAAGGGATACTCTCCTTTAAATGACGTTGAAGTAAAATGAGGCATCCCCGTGAGACTCTCGCGAGGGGGACCAAATCCAAAGCTTTTAAAATTATCCCTGCCCACCCCAGAATAGGGGGCATTGAAATCTCCGTGCAACACTTTAGCAAAACGAACCTGACCTTGTGTCTCCGCACGAATTGCAAAAAACGAAAAACCATTATAGCTGTTTTTATTAGGTCTATTGAAAATTTCCCAATCCATAAGTCGACCATTACCTGCCAATCCAATACATCCTGTGCCTATACCACCTAGAGGAAAGGAAATTTCATTGGTTTTATTACCTCGGTAGGTAAAATCTTTATTCATCGTTAAACTGTCTTTTTCATCTTTCTTTGACGTGAAATAGTCCTCCTGTTGGAAAGCCTCTCGACTTTTATCGGCATAATAAAATGAATGGGAAATCCCTGAACGATAAAGGATTTCCCATCACATTGCCCATACTTACACGTTCAATTTAATTTATCTGTTCAAATTGCGTTGCATAATTTCCAAGTATTCTGCGAGTCCAATTTGATCCAACTTCTTCAGATAATCATCCCAATCCTGATCAATCGTTCCCTCTGTAATCCATTTCGCTTGCATTTCCGTGACATATTCAAGAATGTCAGTCTTTAGTGTAGCCAGCTTCTCAGAGTCTTCTGCATTAAATTGAATTCTCGGGTACATTCTTGTGATTTTATCTGCCAAAGAATACTTCTTAATGAAGGCTCCCTGATCGATTGTCATCTGAACTAAATCAGACCAGATCACCTTCGAATTCATGGCTGGCGTGGTGATGAACATCGTATTCAAATTCTGTCCTCTCCATTCCGCATCCGACATTCCCTCAGGCATGTTATTCATGGTGATCATGCCATCTGCGCCTTTCTCTGTATTTCGACCCAAGGGCCCCATGCTTAATTGATAAGAATTTTCTTCCTCATATAGGTAATCTTGGAATCGAGCTGAAATTTCGGGGTGTGGATTCGTAGCTGTTATGACGAAGCCGCCTATACCCGACCCTTTTGCTCTTAGATTCCAATTCTGCTGTCCGTCCTTCCCTACCAGTGGAGCCGTAAGCAGCCAATTTCTATAATCCGCACTCGTAATATCAGGCTCGGCCTGGTGATTTGTCCACATCAGAGATACACCTACCACTAAAGGCTTTTTGGCGACTTTGGCCAAGTAGGTTGCATAATCCTGCGTGAAGTATTCCGGATCCATCAAACCCTCTGAGTACAATTTATGAAAGTATTTGGTTGCTTCCTTCCAAGGCTCTTTATCAGCGGTGAAGATGACGTTATCATTCTGTACAATAAGGCGATTCGTATCGTCCTTCTGTCCAAAGGCACCATACATATCGAATAAACCACCCAAAGGCTGACCATCCCTTACCGCACTAAACGGAATACCCTCTGGATGTATGCGTTTAAAATCCTTGAGCAATTCATAAAACTCGTCAGTCGTAAATTTATGATCCAAATAATTATAATGTTTCTCTCCTTTCACTGGTAAAGTACGACCTGTTTCTTCCAACCACTTACGATTAATATACAACAGCGCACCCTTCTGTCCGAAATCAATATCTGCTGTTGCTGGAAATGAATAAACGTTACCATCCGGTGACATGATATTCTCTTTATATACCGGATTCTCTTCCAGAATTTGCTTGAATCTAGGCATATATTTATCAATTAGATCGCCCAATGGAATAATAATGCCTTGTTTAGCCCATGCGAGTACTTCCTGCTCCGTTAGAGTCTGCTGACCTACTGCTCCCCCACCAGCGAATACATCCGGCAGTTCACCGCTTGCAATGATTTGACTTTTTCTTTCACCCCAAGAGGCAGCGGGATACGTATCCCATTCAATAGTGATCCCGGTTTCCTTCTCCCATCTTTCAAGCATCTCAATACCTTCAAAGCCGGGCTTAAATATATCAGCCTGTGCAGCTGCAAACTTCAAAGTAACCGGTTCGTTGACGATTGGTAATCCTGTTTCATTCATTAATGGTGGCTTGACCGGTTCTGCTTCAATTTTGGCAGTTGGTGTTTCTTGTGGAGCAGTGTTTGTAGGAATAGAGGTTGGTGTTTCTTGCGCAGCTGTGTTTGTATTGTTGACAGTTGTTGTTTCTTGTGGAGCTGTGCATGCCACTAGAAATACTGTCGTTAACAGTACAGCGAATAACCGTGCATAAATCAGTTTTTTCTTAGCCATCTGTCGTTCTCCTTTTCATTCACTTTGTGTACTAATGGGTAATTTGTAGCTACCCCTTAAAAGAGCAAACCATGACACCTTCGATAAAGAACCTCTGTAAAAACGGATATAGTACAAGTATTAGCAAATCTGTCATTCTCCTTTTCATTCACTTTGTATACTAATGGGTAATTTGTAGCTACCCCTTAATAGAGCCCACCATGACACCTTTGATAAAGAATCTCTGTAAAAACGGGTATAGTACAAGCACTGGCAAAGTGGATACGAGGATAACCCCATATTTGATTTGTTCGGCAATTTTTCGTTTCTCGTCTAAGTTTCGATTCCCTAATGGATCAATGATGCTGGCATCAGATGCCTCTAAGATGAGAATATTCCTTAAAACAAGCTGCAATGGATACATTTCTTGATCTCGCAAGTAAAGTAAACTAGGCAAGTAAGAGTTCCAGTGTCCTACTGCGCTAAAAATTGTCATAACAGCGATGATGGGCATTGAGAGCGGCAGAGCAATTGACCTAAAAAATCGAAAATTCCTGCAACCGTCCATCATAGCCGATTCTAACAATTCCTTCGGAATAGTAGCAGTAAAGAAGGTTCTTGCTAAAATCAACAAGAACGCATTCACCGCATTGGGCAGAACCATCGCCCACATCGTATTCTCGATGCCAATTCCTTTTACAACCAAGTAAGTAGGTATTAAACCTCCGCTGAAGAACATCGTAACGACAATCATGCCCATGAAAAAATTACGGCCAACCAAATCTCTGCGTGAAAGCGCATATCCTGCAGCTAAAGTTATTATCACATTGATGGAAGTGCCTAATATCATATAAATAATCGAATTGGTATACCCCAACCATATTTGCTTATAATTAAAAATGGTCTTGAATCCCATGAAATTAATACCTTGTGGATACATCCAAATTCTACCTATAGTTACAAGGCTGGGGTCACTAATCGAAGCGATGACTACCCAATATAATGGATAAATCATAATAAATAGAATGAAAGAGAACAAACAATAATTCAAAATATCAAAAAGATTATCACCCTGGATCCAGCAACGCTTCATCATTGTATCGACTCCTACCAGAGACTTTCTTGCCCCAATCTTCTAGCTATATAGTTGACAGACAGCAATAATGTGCAGTTAATAATTGAATTAAAAAAGCCAATTGCAGCAGAATAGCTAAATTTAGAATCTAACAACCCAACCTTATAAACATATGTAGCAATAACCTCCGATGTAGATACATTAAGTGGGTTTTGCATCAGAAAAGCCTTTTCAAATCCGATCGTCATGACATTACCAATATTTAAAATTAAAAGGATAGAAATAGTCGCTGCAATTCCCGGAATATCAATATGACGTATTCGTTGCAGCTTACTCGCACCATCAACTGCTGCAGCCTCATGCAAGCTAGGATCAATACCTGCCAATGCTGCGATATATATGATCATTGAAATACCCAAGGATTGCCAAAGATCGGACCATACAAATACATGTCTAAACCACTCTGCTTTTCCCATGAAGAATATGGGGGCTATCCCAAAAAAGACTAGTATTTGATTAAACAATCCATAGGATGGTGAAAGGAAGATAAATAACATACCCACAATAACCATAATTGAAATAAAATTCGGGGCATACGTAATTGTTTGCACTATCTTTTTGAATTTGTCATTACGAAGCTGATTTAATAGAAGCGCTAAGATGATAGGAATTGGAAATCTGACTGCCATCGAGTATAAGCTCAACGTAATTGTATTATTTAGAATTCTCCAAAATTGATGAGAATTCATAAATCTTTCAAAATGATAAAAGCCAATCCATTCACTTCCGCTAACCCCTTTGAATATGTTATAGTCCTTAAATGCAATTTGCACCCCATACATAGGTAAGTAATGAAATATGGAAAAGTAAATCATAGTCGGAAGCAGAAGAAGATACAGCTCATAGTTATTTAATATATTCACCAGCTTCTTCTTAACGGATAGGAAATTCAAGCCCCCAACCACCCTCCTACTATAACTCCTTACCCCGCTCTTGTCAACTACCAGTTTGCGCTTACCTTTACTCCGCAATTACTTATTTGACAATGATCACTATTTTCAAGATTCCAAGGGACTCGATCAGCGCAACAAGCCGAAAATGTTCCAAATAATCGCTTTTTTGGATATTCCGAGAGGTACGCTCAGCGCAACAGGCGGAAATTGCCCGATTTGGACAGACCAGCATCGGCAGCACTAAACATTCAGTGCGCTCTGCCGGCGGCTGCACCAGCCCTAAACAAGGCCACCGAGCACGGGAACCTCCCCGCGATAGTGAGCGATCCCCCATCGCCGCAATTAAGGCACTGACAGCGGACAAACAGAACATCCCACAGCCGGGGTTCCACAGAAGCTCGACGTTCACAAAAGCGCTGCTGGACCGCGAGTCGGCCGAGGCCGATTCGGGTCTTGGGGAGCCAGCTGTCGTACTGTCCATCAAAATACCGCATTATCAAGGTCTCCAAAGTGCAGTTGGTAAGAACCGCCCGAACCGGGCACCTGAGCCATCTTGACCAATATCATAGCATCGCTAAGACCGCAAGGAAACTTAACGTCAGCTGTTTTTGCCGCTCACTGCTCACCAAGCATACGCTTCTGGCGCGGGCCGACCATCAAAGCCAAGGAAAATTTGATCCAATCGAACAATGGTCTCCGCATCAAAGCTTACGTCAAAGGCCAACGAAGCGGTGCGCACTTGTTCAGCAGTGCGCGGGCCGATGATGACGCTGCTGACACCCGGCTGACGCAGAATCCAGGCAATGGCAACCGCTGATTCCAGCTCCCCAAGTTCCCGGCACAGTCCACGGAAGGCTTCGAGTTGCTGGTGCTGCGAGCCAGCACTTTGCAGTGCGCTAGCAGTGCGCGCACCACTTCCGCCAAGCAGTCCCGACGCGAGCGGGCTATAAACGATCACGCCGATGCCGAGCGCCTGTGCTGCGGGCAGAACCTCCAGTTCGGGCAGCCTGCAGAGCAGATTGTACTTGTGCTGTTCGGAGGCCAAGCCGAAAAAATGTCGTTGGCGCGCCGCAGCCTGGGCAAGGGCGAGCTGCCAGCCTGGGAAATTGCTGGAACCGACATAATCAATTTTTCCCTGCGCCACGAGCGTAGCAAATGCTTCCCATGTTTCCTCCCAAGTTGCGCGGCGGTCGATGTGATGCATCTGGTAAAGCTCGACGTGGTCGGTTTGCAGCCGCCGCAGCGAACCTTCCAGGTGGCGACGGATCTTGTATTTGGATAAACCCGGTTCATCATTAGGGCCGTCCAGCGGGTCTTTCATCGGCTGATAGACTTTGGTTGCCAGCACAATTCGTTCACGCCGGCCACCGCCTTGCACCAGCCAGCGGCCGATGATCTCCTCCGTGCGGCCGCAGTTGACAAAGTCTGGGTAATGATTAGCGGTGTCGAAGAAATTGATGCCAGCTTCCAGCGCCACATCCATCATCCGGTGCGCCTCGTCTTCAGCGGTGACCGTGCCAAAGTTGTACGTTCCGAGACACAAGCGGCTCACGCGCAAACCCGAGCGGCCCAGAAATTCGTAGTGCATCTGCATTACCTCCAATCAAGCAGGATGGCGGTGGTCTCGTCGGGGTGTTGGGCTGCGGTTGCGTACGCATGCGCCGCATTCGCCGCAGAGAAGCGGTGACTGATCAGTTCGGTCGCCTTCAGCGCCCCCCTGAGCATCAGTTTCATTGAAGCGACCACCAGCCGGCCCTGCAGCGTCCACGGAAAAAACGCGTTGTAGACACGCCCGTGCAGCGCGCTGAGATTGAAGTCGCTGCCCTTGTATTGGGCGAGAAAGACGAAGCGGCCGCCCTGGCGCAGCGCTGGCAGAGATTGTTCGACGACGCGGTGACTGGCTGTGGCATCCACCACGATGTCAGCCCCGTTGGGCCAGCGGGCGAGCACACTGGCAATGAGATCCTCGCGCTGCGAATTGATCAGATGGTCTGCGCCACAGAGCGCAGACGCCTTCAAGCGAGTGTCGTACAAATCTGCGACGCAGACCTCCGCGCCGCGCAGTGCGAAATGCTGCGTCGCGTAGAGTCCAATGATGCCTTGCCCGACAATCAGCACCTTGTCGCCAACGTTCACGTGGCTCATTTCTGCGGCGAAGAAAGAGACCGCGGAGATGCCGGCAAAGGCGGCGGTTTCCGAGGAGAGACCCTCTGGAACTTTCACGCAATAGTTGTTGGGCGCCAGGAAGTCGCGGGTGGCTGGATTCACGCTGATGATTGCCGGGTTTTGATAAGCTCCGCACAGCTGGATCACGCCGGCCGCGGGCGGCGGCGGATTAGGGGCGAAGTAGGTCACCCGGTCACCAGGGGAAAAGAGCGCCGCGGCGCGTTCGCCAACCCAGGTCACGCGTGCCACGGGTGCATAGCCGATGACGCGCGGTTGGGCGGGGTCCACCGAGGCGATCACATAGGACTCGGTGCCCATGCTCAGTCCCGAAGTTTCGAGTTCGACGACGAGATCCCACTCACCTGGCTCTCCGATCTCGAGGTCGCGCAGGTCAACGCTTCGTTTGTCGGACGCGATCAGTGCTTTGGCATTCATCTGGTTTCTCCGTATTGGCTAGACGTGCAGTGAAACAGGAATTGCATGTAGTCCGGAGCGCGGCGCAAGGCGCCGCACTGCAATGTTGTTGACTGGATTCCCCCCGCCTGGTTCAGCTGGGCGCCCACTGTCCTGCAGGCTACGAGTTACGCAGCAGCAGTGCGTGTGCGGCGTCGACGACAAGCGGCCGATCAAAGACGATTGTCCCATCGTGCTGCTGGAAGCGCACTGGCTGGCCGGCCAACGTCACTGAATTTGCGTCTGGGAGCAGAGGCAGAGCTAAACGTTGCACGGCCAGCCGTCCATAGAGCACGCGCAATTCCGTTCTATCGGGGGCCATTTCAAATTCGCCCCAGCCGCCTTCTAGCGACCAGAAGCAGCGGAAGCAACCGTTTTCGTGCCGGATTGGTGCAAAGCCAATCAGGCCCTGCGTCATGTCAAACTTGAAGCCGGCAAAGGTGTTGAGCAGGGCATAAGCGGCCATCGAACGCGCATAGTTGCTGCCGCATTCGATCTCATTCCATGGGTTGCGCTTCTCACCGTCGTAGCGGTCGCGAATTGCCTGGATGGCGGCCATGCCTTCCTCGACCATGCCGATCTGGATCATCTGGATGGCCGCGGCGTATTCATAGCCGTTCTGCGTCTCCTGCGCATAGGGCAGCGGGATGATCGGTTTGTACTTACCCTCTGGCCAGACGGCGATGACTAAGCCGCCTTCATTATTGAGGGTGTAGACGCGGCAGGGATTGTAGTCGTGGCGGCTGTCCTGCTTGAAATTATAGTTGGCCAGCGATTGGTGTGCGATTTTAAGTTGGGCCGGATCGAAAATTTCACCCAACCCGTAGAGGTTGGCGTGCCATTGCGCCAGCACCTGGTCGACCTCACAACCTTCACCGATCTGATACTTGATCTCCTGGTGCTCCTCGTTCCAATAGGCAGCCAGCGCCGACCCACCCACCAGAGCGGAGGCGCCGCCCTCGAAACGTTCGATCAACGCTCTGTCCTTAAGATCGATCTGTTGGTGATAGTATTCGCCATTGAAGAGATGTTGGTCAGCCCAGCGTTTACCCTTTGTAAACAGGGCGCGGTAGCCGGCGGCGGTCTCCGCTTCGCCTAGATGATCAGCCATCTCGGCGCCGGCCTTCAGCGCACCCAGATAAAAGCCGGTGAGCCAGGAGTTGGGGCCGAATAGCTCCATGTCAAGCGTATGATGTTGCCGCCCCCAAAGCACACCAGTCTTGTCGGGATCCCAGCGATCTTCATTTTCAGGATGCCAGGCAAACTCAATCGAACGCTTGACCGGCGGCCAAAGCTTTTTGAGCCACGCGTCATCGCCGCAAATCTTCCACTCACGATAGACCTTGAGTACGCCGCCAAATTGACCGTCGGCGCAGGGACGTCCAGCGCGCACGCCTTCACCGTCGACACCCAAGGGCAAAACAAGGCGGAACGGCATGGCGCCGCTGGGCAATAGGTTGTATTTATAGTCGGCCTCGCGCATAGATCGTTCAAGCGCTGGGAAGAGAAAGGGCAGCGTCTGCGCATAGTTCCAAACGTGGGTGCATGATCCTTCACAGCATCCTTCCGTGGGGTGGCAGCCTTCCCATCCATAAAAAGTTCCATCCTCCAAGCGCATGACTGTTGGCGTCTTCAGCGTAGAAAGGTTGGCCGAAATAGCTTCGATCGCAACAGCAGGGAGGGTACTGGCGAAGAGCGCCTTTTTAAAGCACTTTGTTTCTGCATAAAGACGGTCCCAGTGCGTCAGCGCATATCGTGCGCTGGCCTTCGAATCAGGCCAGAGAGCGGCGTAGTAATTCTTCCAAGTGCGAGCGATCCCTGCTAACTGCGCTGCTTCATTCGCAGAGTCGCTCCAATAGTTTTCACAGTTTGGAAAATTCCAACTGATGACATAACGGATTGTGGAACTCTGGCCCGGTGCCAAGGTGACGTGGCTTGCGAGCATGCCTTCAGTGCGATGCCCACCATGGCCGGGCGAGTAAATGCGGTTTTTTAGAGGCCCCGGTGTAGTAAAGTCGCGCCAATAAACCTCCAGGCTATCGAACCAGACACCCTGAAACCAGTATTGTTGCCAGCTTACTTCGGCGGTGTCAGTAGCCAGGGTGAGATCGCCGTAGGACACCTCGTCTAACTCCAAGCAATCGCTCCGTAGATGCAGGAAATGACATCGGTCTAAGCACTCGATGGTGTGCACATTGTTTTTAGGGAGTGGGTTTCCGAGAACGCCCACTACTGTATAGCGCAGCGGCACTGCCTGGGTGTTGGTGATCTCAAACTCAAAGAAAGCCGCTGGAATGCCGGAATCCTTGTCATTGAGGGGAATGAAGGGGTTGAAGGCAGCTTTGCGCACCTGGCCTGGGAATTTACTGTCGTTGAAGATGAGTTCGGCCAGCGGGAATTCGCCACGAAACTCTACGTACTTAAAGTGGGGCATGCCGGTGAAGTACTCTCGGCGCGGACCGAAGCCATAACCAGAATACTTGCCCAAGTGCAGGTCCCCGTTGTAGGGCGCCTGGAGATCTCCGTGGAGCACACGGGAATCAATTACTCGGAGTGCGCCGCTCTCTGTCTGTTGCTCAGCTTTAATCGCGAAGTGGGAAAAACCGTTGACGCTGCCCTTGCTGGGGCGATTAAATATCTCCCAATCGATCAGCCTTCCATTACCGGCTAAGCCAATACAGCCCGTACCAATTCCGCCCAGCGGAAAGCTGATTTGGTTGGTGCGTGCACCTGTGTAAAGAAAGTGTTCCTTGACCACCGTTAAATTTAACTTCTCTCACTTTTTTTGAGGAGCAAGATTGTATCCCGCTCTTCTTCGGAAGCCAGTTGCGCAAACCGCAATCCCACTAATCATCTTGTGATGATGAACCAATTTACTTCATGTAAAAAATCGACCCAACAAAGAAAATTGCGTGATGTCTCCAACACAGCCTTGGTAAGGCACTTCTTTCCGTACCCTGCCAGACCCTAAACCACGCCTACCTTTGCTCCGCAGCGCGGGCCTCGATGAGATCGAAGCCGCGGGATAAAATGACGAAAGACGAAAGTGACAGAAAAATAGACACTCAAGGTTCTTTTTCGTCCATGGTCAGTGCTCTAGATCCGATGCATAGGCTTAGGCGGAAGAGGGCTAAAACACTCGAAGTATTCCAGATAGTAGCGTGAACTCGGGTCTGGCCTAGTGGCTTCGATGGCCTGAATCGCCATCCGCTCCAACAGCGCGGGAGTGGCGTGAACCCGCAAATTGAGCAAAAACTCGTGGCCACGGGTATCGGCGGCAGGAATGTCAACGTCCCAAGCAAATGCACTGGGCTGAGTGATGCTTGCCTTAAACTTTGCTCCGGGAGTGGTGACCAACGCTTTGATGTGGGCAATGGGCGCGTTCTGTTCCCCGCAGAGAGTTTCCAGCCCGGCTAAAAAATCGGCTGTCCAGCGTCGGGCTGAGTAAGGAGTATCGGCCCGCACGTGCCCTTTCGCGTTGAGCCAGCCCAGCGCAGCTTCCGCCTCAGCGTAGCGGGCGTAATCGATAAGTAGCGCCTCCGGGTTGCGGCTGGTCTGACCTAGTATAGATGCAAGCCATTCGTCAACCCCCGCGCCAGTGCGAGCAGAGACAGAGCGGGCGCGTCCGTCGGGCAAGCACGGCGGCACACTTGACAGATCACTTTTGCTAAGCAGAAGGATTTCGGCCTCAGCTACCTGCTGCTCGTAAAGGTAGCGAACATCCGCGGGAAAATCTTCCAGTGTACGACTGGCATCCAGCAGCACAGTGAGAGGTGCAAGCTCATACTGCTCGCCGTAAAATTGAACCAAAGGGCGCAGAACGGTGGCAACCAGATCCGTGCAGCTACCCACCGGTTCAGCCAGAATTAAATCCGGCTGCGCTACATCCTGTAAGCGCTGCAAACCCGCCATCAGATCGGGGAAGCGGCAGCAAAAGCACCCCCCCGCCACCTCCGTGACCGCAATCGACGCCTCTTCGGCTAGGGCGGTATCCACCAGGCCCTGGCCCTGGTCGTTGGTCACCAACCCTACCCGGTAGCCCCGCTCGGCCAGTTTGCGGGCAGCGTGCAATATAAGGGTGGTTTTGCCCGCGCCAAGAAATCCGCCAACGACAGCGATTCGCGTAGTCATCAGAAGGCGACCTGCAATGTTTGACCGCTGGCAATCGTCACGCCCTTTCCCAAGTCGATGGCGTCACCGTCGCGGGTGAAGGTAACCGGCTGTCCGCTAAGCGAGACCCCTATCACGCGTCGACCATTCAGAAAAGGCAGATGCAGAGTTTTCAGAGACAATTTCCCGTAGCGAAGATGCAATTCGCAATTTGCAATTCGCACCGCAAACTCTCCCCATCCTGTATCCAACGACCAGAAGGTGCAAAAGTCATCTCTTCCTTCTACGGGGTTGAAACCGATAGACTGCTTGGTCATATCAAACTGGAAACCAGAAAAGGCATTCAGCAGGGCGTAGGACGCCATACTGCGGGCATAGTTGCTGCCACACTCGAATTCGTTCCAAGGGTTGCGCCTCTCGCCGTCGTAACGCTGGCGAATAGCCTCAATGCAGCGCATCCCCTCCTCCACTAGCCCCTGCATTATCATATGGATAGCTGCGGAGTACTCGAAGCCGTTCATCGTCTCTTGGGAATAGGGCGCGGGGATGAGGGGTTTCTGACTACCTTCCGGCCACGCGCAGATGACGAGCCCTCCCTCGTCGTTGAGACAGTAAATGCGGCAGGGGTTGTAAACTTTTCCCATCTCTGGGACAAAGTTGTATTTGTAGATGGCTGCGCTGGCCTGTTTTACTTGGGCTGGATTGTAAAGATCCCCCAAACCGTAGAGGGATGCGTGCCACTGGGGGAGCACTTGGTCGATGCTGCTGCCCTCGCCAATCTGATATTTGATCTCCGAGTGCTCACGGTTCCAATAGGCGCTCAGTGCCGTGCCGCCGCCGATGACATCGTTATTCAAACTGTAGCCTTCCAGCAGCGAGCGGTCTTTCAGGTCGATCAATTGAATGTAATACTCCCCGTTGAAGAGATGCTTGTCCATCCACGCCTTTCCTCGTTCGAAGATGGCCGCATACTCCGCCGCATCCTCGTTGTCGCCCAGATGGGATGCCATTTCGCTAGCGGCTTTGAGCGCGCCCAGATAAAAACCTGTGAGCCATGAGTTGGGTCCAAAAAGCTCCATGTCAAGGGTGTGGTGCTGGCGACCGGTCAGTACACCGGACTTACCTGGATCCCATCTGTCGACGTTCTCGTCGCTCCAAGCGTACTCTAACGACTTTTTGACTGCGGGCCAGATGCCGGCTAGCCAGCTGCTGTCGCCGCTGATCTTCCAGTCCCGATACACTTTCATTACCCCGCCAAACTGTCCGTCGCAACAGGGGCGGAAGTCCCACGGCGCGGATCCAATGGGCAGTTGGATGCGGAATGGCATGGCGCCGCTTGCAAGCAAATTGTACCGGTAGTCAGCGGTGCGCATAGTGCGTTCCAAGGCGGGGAAAAGGAAGGGCAATGCCTGCTGGTAGTTCCAGACATGGGTGCAGCTGCCCTCGCAACAGCCTTGGTCCACGTGCAGCCCCTCCCAGCCGTAGAATGTGCCATCTTCTAGACGCAGGGAGGTGGGGGATTTAAGAATGGAGATATTTGCCGAGACTGCATCCAGCGCGGCGGCGGGTATTGTGGTGGCAAATAGTGCTTCGTGGAAACTAGCGGTCTCGGCGTGGAGTCGGTTCCAGTGGGACAGAGAGTAAAGAGCACTTTCGCCAGAGTGGGCAAAACGGGTGGCATAGTAGTTACGCCAAGTAGATGATACTGGGTGCGGTTTCCAGTAGTTTTGACAGGTGGGGAAGCTCCAACTGATGACAAAGCGGACCAGCCGTGTTTCGCCGGAGGCAACGGGCACGTGTACAGCCAGCACGCCGGTGTCATGCTCACTGTACCTCACCCCCTCTGCCACTGCGTCCTCGTCGTAAATCCGGTTCTTCAAAGGTCCGGGTGTTTTCAGTTCGTTCCAATAGACTTCCAGATTGTCGAACCAGGTGCCTCGATACCAGTACTGCTGCCAACTTACGTCGATGTCTTTATCTTGACCCGCGTCGGTCGCAAGGGTAAGGTCTCCATAGCCCACTTCCCCCGGTTGCAGGCCTGCCGTGCAAAGCCTCAAGGCGTGACCAGCTTCGTCCTTTTGGATGCGATTGAGCCTCCGGGCAGACAGTGGATTGGTTAATGCACCAGCAACTACATAAGTCAGATTTCTATTGCTGGTGTTTGTCAGGCTGAACTCAAAGAAGGCGGCGGGAATGCCCGAGTCATCGGCGTTAGTGGGAATGAAAGGGTTGAAGGCGCTGAGCTTTACCTGCCCGGGAAAGGTATCGTCGTGATACGTAAGTTTTGCCAAAGGAAATTCGCCCCGGAAGTCCACGCTATCGAAGTGGGGTAGACCAGATAAGTACTCCCGCCGAGGTCCCACACCAAAGGTGCTGGATTTGTCGCCCCGTATCTCGCCCTGATAAGGGGTATTCAAATTGCCGTGGAGCACGCGAGTGTCGATCGTTTTCCCATCCCGCTCAGCCCGGATAGCAAAGTGGGAGAAGCCGTTGACGCTACCTTTGTTGGGCCGATTGAAAATCTCCCAATCAATAAGCCGTCCATTGCCGGCAAGCCCAATACAGCCCGTTCCAATACCTCCCAAGGGAAAGCTGATCTGGCCGGTCTTTTCGTTGCGATATAGGAAGTGATCCATAAGACTCCTGTTATGGTGGGTGAGGGCTGGTCGGAGTAGTAGTAAATGGACTTACTGGACAATAACAATCTGGCAGTTCGTTTCAAAAAAAAGCGTTTGACTTCCGTTAGGGGAATAACCGAGACAAAATTGATACAGGCGACGGCAAAGCCAAAGACGACCCGAGGCGAACAAACCGATTATATTGGGCGGGTAACAACGGATCTGAAGCATGGCGTCGCGCGAGGCGGCGCACATGGAAATGTACCGCCGACCTGGCAGACGAAACGCACAATGTGAAACAGTAAACATCGCATTAATCTCCTATAATTTTCGAGCTAACCTCAGTCAGATAACGAAGGAAGTCCAGCATGGTTGCATCAGACACAATGCTGCAACGCACCGCAACTACCCACACTGACTAAGGCACGATAAACGCTGGCCTAGTATTTGTCAAGTACCACTTTGCGTTTGCTTAGCTCCACCAAACATATCATGGCTGCGGAGCACTTTTGCTCATTGTTCAGAGTCAATGCAGTATACACAATTTCTATATTACGGCAGTGGCAGCCCACTACATACTACTCTGCAACGGAGTCTCAACCCCACTGAAACACAGTCGGCCGCCCGCACCACCACTCTAGCAAAGGTTTACCGCCCCAATGATTATTGAAACTTTAGCTCCGAGATTGGCTCTTCATCCACACCCGCACCGGCCACCAACCAATCATGTCAGTCTTCCCCTACCAAGTTTACCATCTGGTCAAACTCAAGTTCAGGGATTGCCTCTACCGCTTCTGGACCAATCAGCTTCTTTACATTTACCTCCACCGGTGGTGAGCGAGCGAGTGCGATTGCCGGTAAAGTTGCCAGCCAACGTACATGAGCCAGTATCTGCCGCACCGTCGCAGACGACAAGCTATCCGCCGAAGTCACACTGCCAAACGCCTTCCCTCTTCGGACCAGCCCCTCCAACACCCGAGCCGTCTCGTGCCCGAAACATGCAACGCGGCGATGACTTTTAGTCAGTGATTAACTGTGGGACGGTAAGGGAGCGACATATGCGGTAGCGCCCTTCCTTGCAAACGGACGGTGCTTAAAGCAATCAGTTAGTGGAGACGGCACGGGGTTTAGGTACGAATCGTTGTAGTCCTAATTGTTGAGTGATTAGATAATTTCCAATCCATCGCGGTCCGGCAACGCGGGGAATGCCGCGTGCGGCTCGGTCTGGTACCAGACAGCGGTCGATGCTATGTCGTCTTGGTTGGGCAGGTAACGCCCGCCAGAGCGCCAGCCCAGCGACTGGATGGCCACGCCCAGATCCTGTTTGAAGCGCACCGGGTCCATGATGTGCCAGCGGTAAAGGCTGAAACGGGTGTTCGATTGATAGCAGCCATCGGGGCGGACGACGTGCGGCATACCGGAATACTGGGTCGTGAACTCTCGGTAAGTTTTTGTGCCTTTGTCCTCGAAGTTGTACGAACCGCAAAAGTAGTCCTCAGTGCCGGTTCCGCAGAGGGTCGGATAACACTCTCCACCGTGCTCCTTTACATTGCGGTCAACAAGCCCGTCAGGCAGGTCGCCATCGAGGTAGAATTTAATTTCTCCCTCGCCCCACCAACCGTTGTTGTTCACCTGCCACGCCATATACGTGCCCACGTAATGGCCTTGCCCACGCACGCCGTCGAGGATAGTGTAAACCTCTTTGTACACCAGCGGATTTGTGCGGCGGAACTGCGCGTGAAAATACGCCGCGTCGGCCGGAATGTCCGTCAGCGTGTAGTTGATCTGATAGTAGATCGTCATTAACTCGACGCCGATATTTTCCAGCGTGATCCGGCAGTGCTTGCGGAAGGGCATCTCCCAATAGCAATTGAACGCATTGCCGGGGTTGACGCAGACCGGAAGCGATTTGATTGGCCGGAAGATGTTGAAGTTGGTGTAGGCGCTAGCGAAGAAATCGCCGATCGGCACCTCGACCGACGGGGTTTCTTCACCGTCCCAATAGAAACGCAGGATGCTGAAACGGTAGATACCGTTTAGGGTCATCCAAATCTGCTGGACGGCGCCGGGGCCGTCCACTTCAGCGAGAGTTAAGGTTACGCCCGGCTGGATGCCAACGCAGGGCCGCACCTTCCAGCCGGTACCAAGATCCTTAGATGGGCTGTGGTTGAGGTCAACATGGCGCCCGCCCTGGCCCTTTCCGCCAGAGGGGTTCTCCGGCGAAACGGAGCGCGTCTCTGCTGCGGACAGGCGCGAGAGGTTGCCAAGGTGAAGTCCGAGCCCGTTGAATGGCTGGTTCATTGTGTCATCTCCCTATGACGGACTTTGTTTCCGTGGAGGCGGAACGAATACTGATCACACTCGCCCAATTTGAAGTGTATTCGGACCGGCTTTTAGGCCCCTGCATCAAGTTTTGGGCGGCTAAGAAATTCAACCTAGCCTCCACCCGCACATTTGTTTTACACAACTTGTCGAGCCACACAATTCTCGAACTTCGAGTCAAACTTTGCAAATAAACGCAACAGCCGGACACACCCAGCGCTATCCTGCGCTACCGCCCGGTCGCCCGCCTGCACAGTAAATCCGCCCCTGTGCCCCCAGCCCTGCATTACCCCTACCGTCTCCCTGCTCAGCATCCCGCGCCGCTCAAACAGCCCCAGCACCCGCTGCCGCACTGCCGCCTGCACCCGCTCCACACATGCTTCATCCATCCTGGTTGAACCAGACTTCATTTGATAAGGTCTTCAATCAGCCCCACTGCATTATCCAGCATGACCTCTCCCGCACCGAGCGCGTAAGGCAGTGGTCGGCATCTAGGGTCTCGTTTCTGGTAACGATGCCAGGTATACATTTCATATCCGCGGCGGCGGCGATCCTCGTCCGTACCCAGATATCCCTCGGTTCCATTGCTGTGGGCCATCAACAGAGTTTCGTTTAGTGGACTGCGAGCTGCGAGCGCCAATCCCAGTTCGGTAAAAGGTTCGCCCGGATAGAACACCAGACCCAAGTCGTCCAAAATGAACGCCGTAATCTCGGCCGGCCAGCTACGAGGAAAGGTGCGTCCGGACTCAAGCGTTGTCCTTAAACGTTCGGCCCACTCAGCGAGCTCGATCACGTGGGACTTCTTTTTTTCCACGGGCCAATCTTTCTTGCAGTTGATGCCGATGACCCACTCCAGTTGAGGATCCCGATCAAGCCCGGAGATGAAGCCGCGTATCTCATCGATCTCCTGCTGAAGTTCGTCCAACGAGGGAGGACAATCCAGAGGCAGATCGACGACCCACCGACCCGCCAGCATTTGCCTTGGCATTTGCGTTTTGGTCTCTTCAAAGAGCGGGGCCGCAAGCTGGGCAAGGTTCAATCCCAGTTTCTGGGCATCGGATTCCTTGCCAAACATCGGGACGCAGTTGACGTCTCCCGCTGCCCCGAAAGCATAGAGGATAGGCGCACCGCCAGCCACGTTGCGGCTGAGGTATTCGGTGAGGTAACCCGGATATTCAGCCGAGATCGGGGCATCAAAAATGACACACGCAGGATGAGCCGCAAATCGAATCCAGCCGGCAATCGGCTTGCCATGCTCATCATCAATACGGATCAGATTTAGCCTGGGGTCTATGGGCCGGCCAGATGCGAGGCCTTCTCGAAAATCGCGAGTGAATTTGACCCCACCGTTTGCGATGGGCACGCGCTGGTTGAAAGAAGCACCGACAACATGGGTGACGGCCTGGCCGATTCGTGCCGGACGCCGAGTCCGGCAGGCCTCGACTGCTGCCTGCGTAAGTTGCTGCATGACGAAGTTGAAATAAGGACACGGGCCCTCTATTGGTTCCAGAATGGGTGTGGAATGGCTGTGCGAGGCGCACAGGGCGATATCCTCGGGAGGCACTGCAGTTGCCTCTGCCAAAGACCTCCGCATCAGGTCGGAATGGACCTCGTAGAGGCGCAGAGTATCGAGTGCAGCTATCAGCAAAGTCCTTTCACCCATCGTCAGGGCAAGAACCTTGACGAGCAATGGGCTGCCTTGCTCATCGAGGCGGACCGTCATGCAGGAATGCAGGGAGTTGTTGATCATCTCGGAGTCGGGCATGATCCCGCGCACTCCCGCACCAGCCAGGAACAGGTCATTCATTACATCTCTCCTTAGGATTGATTGTTATCTCGCTATTCAAAGTTGCATCCCTTGGGATGAATCTCAGAATACGGAAGGAGGCGCCCATGGCTGCGACCACCGCGCCCGCCGCACTGTCCAGGATGGCCCCCCTGTCCGAGAGTTCGCACCAGCCTTGAGTGAGATTTGCAGCCTTTATCCACCGTTCGTGTGCCCCAGGAATTGTCTGCATTTCTCGCAGCCGCGCAGCCGAAAGTTTTTTCTTGACAAGATTAGATGTTGAATGAGATATGTTTGCAACATTTCTGTCATGCCAAAAATGAAGAATCGTCAGAATTGCACGGATCCCTATTGACGGAACACCAGACAGTCAGCCAGCAGGTTTACTATGAAATTCGCGACATGATTGGCCGGGGTGAGTTATTGCCGGGCAGCGCGCTGGTACTGCGCGATCTGGCTGCCAAGCTGAAGGTGAACGGATAGGAAATTCAAGCCAACAAGCACAAGCAAAGGGTAAACGCTGAGCCCGCACCCGTCAAGCACCACTGTGCGCTAACCTGCACCCCGCCATTGCTTAGAGGTAAACGATCACACTTGTTGGATATTCCGAGGGGTACGCTCAGCGCAACAGGCGGAAATT
>SXGU01303652.1_pt1 | contig 29504 bp, 22 predicted proteins | sample 3174531 | NCBI WGS metagenome assembly SXGU01 (sample SAMN11356863, study PRJNA531348) | freshwater metagenome | isolation source: freshwater sample F1-140 | place: China: Fuxian Lake, Yuxi | collected 2017-12-25 | reverse complement strand
GGTCACAGGCCAGCGAGCGCGTGATCGGCGCCAGCGGCGTGCTCGGCGCCCGGCAAAAAACCCTCATGTTTAATGGCTACGAAAAACAGGTCGCCGCGCTGTACCAGGGTCTGGATCTGAACAAAAATTATTGAGCGATCCAGCCACCGAGAGCCTGCGCGGCTCAGCCGCAACCGAACTTGAACTTCCATCCGTTGCACCGAAGGCAACGCAGCAAACGAAGGGAGCGGAGACGAACGACGCTTGGTTCTCAGTGGCCTCGGTGTCGAATTGAACGGTTGATATCCGTTACTGATGTTGTTCCTCGAAAAACTCCTCCGCTCCAAGGTCGTCATCTGGATCTTGATCGTCCTGCCCGGCCTCTGGCCCGTGTGGCCGATCTTCCTCCGGCCGGACTCCAGTGTCCTGGCCGACCCGATTAAGTTCGTCCTGCACCACCTCGGTTTCGTCGCCTGTCTGCTCCTCGCCGTCGTGCTGACCTTCACGCCGCTCCGCGTGCTGTTCCCAAAATCGCCGCTCGCCCAGGCCCTCAACCGCCATCGCCGTCTCGTCGGCGTCAGCGCCTTCGCCTACGCGGCGCTGCACCTCGTCACGCACTTCGTTTACGAGGGCGGCACGGAGGTCTCCACCCTGCCCGCGATCTTCAGCACCGCGCTGCAAAAACCGTTCCAGCTCGTCGGCCTGATCGCCTTCACCATTTTGCTCGTGCTGGCGGCCACGAGCCTGAACGCCGCGATCAAGTGGCTCGGCGGCAAGCTCTGGAAGAATATCCACCGGCTCGTGTATGTCGCCGCGGCGCTGGCCACCTATCACCAGGCGGCGGCGCGCAAAGTTTTCCCGCTGCAAGTCGTGTGGATCTTCGGCCCGCTGGCCCTGCTCGAAATCGCGCGAATCTGGAAACAGCGCTCCCGCCCGCCGGCGACGTGACGCCCCCGGCCCACCCGCGTCCCGGCCCAAAACTCTTTGTTTCCTGTCACCCAATAGGTGACAGGAAATCGCCCCCTCCCGCGCCGGACGATGTCGTCGTGTCACCTATTGGGTGACGGGAATTCCGGGACGGGCTCCACTCTTGGAACAGACCAAATCGCCGGTGACTTTGGGATCAGCCGGTGGGTGCGGCGGTGGTGACGCGGGCCAGAAACCACTCGAGCGCAAACGTCGTCAGCTGCCCGCCGGGGCCGTGCAGATTGAAATCAAACGCGTGCGTCGCCCACGGCAGCGCCACATAGGCATGCGGCACGCCTTGCTCCGCGAGGCGGTCAGCCAACCGCGCACTGTGCCGATACCACGCGACGGCGTCGTTCGTCCCGTGCAGGAGCAGTGTCGGCGGCGAGCGCCGCGTCACTTGAAAAATTGCGCTCGCCGATTCGTAGTTCGCGCGCGCCGACTCCGGGGTGCCACCGAGGTACTGGCGCATCAACGCGGGCGATTTCAACATGTCGTTCTCGTGCGTGTTAACGTAGCCGAAGATCAGGTCCGACGGCGCGTAGAGCGCCACGACACCGCGGATCGCCGGATCGTTGGCGGTGTAGCCGACACACTCGGCGATTTGCCCGCCGGCCGAACGGCCGAGCAGGACCAGCCGCGTGGGGTCAAGGCCGAGTTCGCCCCCGCGTGATTTCAAGAAGGCGATCGCGGCGAGCACATCGTCGCGCTGCGCCGGCCACTGGAATTTCGGGGCCAGCCGATACGAGATCGCCGCCACCGCATAGCCCTGCCGCGCGAGCCAGTGATTGAAGTGGGGAATCTGCGTACGGTCGCCGCTGTCCCAGCCGCCGCCGTACACGACGATCACGCCGGGCGCGGGTCGAGCGTCGCTCCGCACCGCGCGGTAAAAATCGAGCGGGAGCCCCGGAGAAACGTGCAACGCCTGCGGCGCGACGGGCGGGGGGCCACGCCCCAGAAACGATTCGGCCCAGGAGAAAGGCGCGCGCGACGTCGCCACGTGGCCGAATTGGGCGGCGAGTTTCCCCGGGAGCGAAGCCGCGATTTGCCACGCCTGGAACGACGGTTTGAGGCAGAACCCGAGGGCCACGGCGGAAATGGCCACCGTAATCAGCGGAAGGGTGCGCTCCCCGCCGCGACCGATCCACGCACCGAGGCCGGTCCCGACCGCGGCGAGCGCGAACCAATGGCCATATTCGCCCGCCAGCACGGCGAGCCGCCACGGCGACCAGTCGGGGGATTTGACCAAAGTCAGCCAACTGAGTGCCAGCAGGGCCAAGGCGAGGGAGAAGAGCGTCCAGCGGAGCATGTGGGGCGTGACGAACGAGAGAGGCGCAAAGAAGTACAAGAGGCGCAAAGAATTTCGACGCGCGATCGGCGATGATGGCGCGCGCGATGGAGCGGCGGTTTCCCAACCGCCGGCGAGCCGCCGAACAAGCCGGGCGTTGCGGCAAGCGCCCTCCCTTCCGGTCACCGCCGCGCCGCGTGACCGCCAACCGGCCAGAACGCCTCCGCCCGGTTTTCTTTTGCGCCTCCGGCAGATTCTTGCGGCCATCTCTCTTGCCATGCGCCGCCTCGATCAACTCCTCGCCAATCTCGGCTATTGCAGCCGCCGCGAGGCGCGCGCCTGGGTCGAGGCCGGACGCGTGACCGTCGACGGACAGCCCGCGGAGGATTTCAGCCAGAAGGCGCGGCCCGCGCAGGTGCGGATCGACGGCGAGCCGCCCGATCATCCTGATGGCCTGCTCCTGCTGCTCCACAAGCCGCTCGGTCTCGTCTGCTCCCACGAGGAACGCGAGGGCCCGAATGTCTACTCGCTGCTGCCCGAGCGCTGGCGGCGGCGCAACCCGGCCGTGACGAGCATCGGCCGGCTCGACAAGGACACGAGCGGTTTGCTCCTGCTCACCGATCAATCGCCGCTGGTGCACCGGCTGACCTCGCCCAAACACAAGGTCCCGAAAGTCTATCGCGCCACCGTCGATCGCGACCTGAGCGCGGAGCTCGCGCCGTGGTTTGCCAGTGGCACGCTCCTGCTGGCCGGCGAAGAGAAACCGTGTTCCCCGGCGGAGTTGTGCCTCGTTTCGGCGCGGGAGGCGACGCTCACGCTGACCGAGGGTCGCTATCACCAGGTCCGGCGGATGTTCGCGGCAGCGGGGGCCAACGTATTGACCCTGCGGCGCGAGCGCTTCGGCCCGCTCGATCTCGGCGATCTCGCGCCGGGTCAATGGCGCGAGCTGGCGTTGGACTATTTTTTGGGATCTGAATCCCTGTAGCGGTGCGTCAGGACATGTCTTCGGGTTGACCTTGGCCCGTCGATGGAGTGCGGGTGCCCTCACCCGCCGATTGAACTCTGCCGTACGGTAGAGCGGGGTGAGGGCACCCCGCCTCCAATGAATCCACCGACTCTGAACTGCCGCCGCCGCGGAAATTCGCTCGAAGTGCGGGCGGAAGCACCGCACTACTGCAATTACACATGTATGACTTCCCACTCACCGGCGCGCAAAAATCCTTCCTCCGCGGGCTTGGCCAGAAACTCCCGGATCACTTGAAGGTCGGCCGCGCCGGCCTCACTCCGGCGTTTTTCGCCGAACTGCAAAAGCTGCTGCGCGCCCACGAACTCGTGAAGCTGCGTTTCCTCGGCGCCGATCGCCACGAACGCGCGGCGCTCGGCGCAAAGATTGCGGACGAGGGCCGGTGCGTGTTGGTCGGCGCGGTCGGGCACACGGCGCTCTTCTACCGGCAGCATCCGGACGAGAAGGCACGGGTGGTGATACTACCGTAGCATCGCTCTCTGGGGTTGGCTGGAGGCGGGGTGCCCGCACCCCGCGGTTTTCCGGTTTCGCGGCGCTGGCCTCGCGGGGTGGGGGCACCCCGCCTCCAGGCTGAGCGTCCTGGGATTTGTACCGGCCTCAGAACTGATACGCGATGACGGTGTTCTTGCCCTTGAAGTGGAACACTCGGTTCATCGGTTCGTCGACGGTGTACTCGGGTTCCTTTTCCTTCAGCGGCAGTTCGCGATCGGTTTCGCCGGTCGTGAGATTCACCCCGACCACGCCGATGTCCTTCTCGACCTTGGTGAGAATGTACGTGTAGGCCGCCGACGCCTTCGAACTTCCGGCGCGCCGGTTCGCCTTCTCGGTATACTTGTTATAGCGGTCGAGATTGCTGTGAATCGTGTTCACTCCGCTGTTGTAGCCGCTCGACCCCATGCCACCGCCCGCGGCGACCTGCGCGTTCCCATAGACGGCGGCGGCGGCGGTCACGGCAAACATCGCGATGTTGGCGAACGCCTCACTCGGCGCGGCGTAGAACAGCGACCAGCTCGACGTCTTGGTTTCGGGATCGAAGCCGAGGAGATGTTGCTTGCCCTGCACGACCACGCGGCCGGCGGTAAAGTGCACTGCAACCGGCACGTCGAGCAGTCCTTTGTTGGCCGACATGACACCTTTCGCCAGGCCGGTGATGCCGCCAAGCGCGCCGAGGCCGATTTTGGCCACGCCGCCCATGCCCATCTTCTTTTTGAACTCGATCGGCACCTTGAACGACTCGACCGGTGTCGCCGCCGCGGTGTCGATGCCGTAGACATTGGCGCCATCGGCAAAGACGACCGTCTTCGTGGCGTCCACCACGACCATGTTCGTGATGCCCTCCTTGGCCTTGTCGAAATGGTAGAGTGATTTTCCGTCGGCGGGGTCGAGGACGACGATGCCGAGCGGTTCCCGGAGCGCGGCGTTCTTGCCATCGGAGAAATTCCCGCCGTAGCGCGAGAAAATTTTCCCGCCGACGATCTCGAGTTGGGCGACAATCGCGTTGTCCCGCGCCTTGAAGAGGCCGGCGTAGTCGGAGATGCGGTCGCTCTTCCAGAGCTGGGTTCCGGTCTTGCGGTCAATCGCATAGACGCTGCCGCCGCCGCCGCCGTAAATGCGATCTCCGTCGATCCGCAGCGGCGCGTAGGTTTTTTTCAGCCCCTGGTTGCCCGACGGAAATTCGACGCCCCACTTCAGCGCACCTGAGGTGAGATCGATGCAATGCGCGCCAAGGTAACCGACGTACATCTCGTTGCCGTCCACAACGGGCTCATGATAGCCGGAAAGATCCACCGTCGGGATGAAGCGCCCGCTGTTGTCGGCCACGTGCAGGGGAATCCCGCCGGACTTGGTGAACTTCGTCGACCACTTCGCGGCGCCCGTTTCCAGATCGTGTGCCATTAGATAGACGCCGTTGTCCTTGGCGTCGAAGGTGTTCATCACAAAGACCACCAGGTTCTTTTCTGGCACGGGAATGGTGCCCAGGTACTGGCCGAGAATTTGCGGAGCGGTCCAGATCGTCTCACCCGACTGGTAGTCGATGGCCATGAACGTGACCTTGCTGTTCGCCATGCCGTCGAACGTATTGCAGATGAGCACGGGCGTGCCGGGAATTTCGCGGGCGTTGTTGCGATTGGATTTTTTGATGTCGGCGCGTCGCCACGCGACCTTGCCGTCCTCGGGAGTGATCGAGACGAGCGCGCCGTCGGTGCCGACGAGCAGCGTGCCCAGACCGGTGAGCTGGTGCCATTTGGCTTCGGCGCCGAGTGGGGTGGACCAGAGTTGTTGCGCCGGGGCGGCAAGGGCGGACGACGCGAGGAGGCCGAGCACAAGCCCGCCGAGGGAAGACAATTTGGATTTCATGGGTTGGAAAGAGTGGGAACCAATACCGGGCCACGTTGTGGGGATCGAAATGGATTTGGCAATACGGATACATCCGGAAGGGTGGGGCCGGGGAGTTTTGCACGGTAGGATGCAGCACGAAAAGGTGGACCGTGCGCTCCGCGCACGGTCAGGTTTTTTCCGACGGCAGGACGCGCGCGGAGCGCACGTCCCACCCTCTGAGCCGGTCCGTGCAAAAATCCGCCGTGGGCCGGCTCGAGGGGGCTCTGCGGGCTTGACGATTCGAATTGGTCAATCCTCGGGGCGGAGACAGCCGTCCAACAATGTCGACGGTACATGCAGGACCCGCTTGTCGATTCCGCTCCACTTCGCACGCTACCGGGCATGCCGTCACTTCCCACCCGCGCCGAAATCGAATCCGCCGCGGCGTTGGTCGACCCGATCGTCAGGCCGACGCCACAGTTTTCCTGGCCGCTGCTCAACGCCCGGGCCGGTTGCGAACTCTGGGTGAAGCACGAGAACCACACCCGGCTCGGCTCGTTCAAAGTACGGGGCGGTGTGGTCTACTTCGACGCGTTGCGCCGGCGTGAACCGGATTGTCGTGGGGTGGTCTGTGCGACGCGCGGAAACCACGGCCAGTCGGTGGCATTCGCGGCCCGCCGCGCCGGCCTTGCGGCGACCGTCGTGGTGCCGCACGGCAACAGCGTCGAGAAGAACGCCGCGATGCGTTCGCTCGGTGCCAACCTGGTCGAGTACGGCGACGACTTTCAGGCGGCTCTGGAGCATGCGCTGGTGCTTGCCACGGAACGGGGACTGCACGCCGTGCCGTCGTATTCGCCGGAACTGGTCCTCGGGGTGGCGGTGTCGGCCCTTGATTTCCTCCAAAACGCACCAGCGCTCGACGCGGTGTACGTGCCGATCGGAATGGGCTCGGGCATTTGTGCGATGATCGCGGCGCGCGATGCCCTCGGGCTGCCGACGCGCATTGTCGGCGTCTGCTCCGCTCATGCCCCGGCCGTCGCAAAATCGTTCACCGCGCGGCGTGTGGTCGTCGAACCCGCGTCGACACGCTTGGCCGATGGGCTGGCGTGTTCGACCCCGAATCCGGAACCGCTGCATCACATCCTCCGTGGCGTGGAGCGCATCGTGGAGGTGACGGACGCCGGGGTGGAGGGCGCGATGCGCGCGTGCTTTGTGGATACGCACAACGCGATCGAGGGAGCCGCCGCGGCCAGCCTGGCCGCCGTTTTCCAGGAGCGCGTGGCCAACGCCGGCCGCCGCATCGGCGCGGTGCTCACGGGCGGCAACGTCGACGCCGCGGTTTTCGCGCGCGTGCTGGCCGGTGGATGAAACCCGAACCGCGTCCCCACTTGACAGACGATACCGTAACCGCCACCTCTTCGAATGTTCGCCTCGCGAGAGGCACCCTTCCCACCGCCGACCCCACAAACACGATGACCGAGATTGTCCATTCCCAGACCTCGCTCCCGCCGGTTGGCCCCGTCGCGCGCTGCTGACGCACGCGCAAGATCGAATTCCGTTTCGACGCAGGCCGCCCGATCGGGCGGCCTTTTTTGTGCCTCCGCGCGCACACCCGCTTCTGCGTCACGTTTCGGCCCGCGCGCTGTTCCGCTTCTCCCCATCTCTCACTCTTCCGTCTCCGACCATGTCACTCTCCACTCTCGGCTGGGATGTTTTTTTCGAAAACGCCTTCCAGCCTTTTTCCGCGGCGGGCCTCGTGCCCGCGCGCGTCGCCCTTCAGCACAAGCACGCTTACGAACTCCTCTCCGCCCACGGCGCCATCGCCGCCGAATGCACCGGGCGGCTCCTGCACACGGCGAATGGACGGGGCGAACTGCCCGCGGTCGGCGACTGGGTTGCGGTGCGCCTCCGCTCGGGTGAAACCCCGGCGGGTCCGGCACAACGACCTCGGGCGGACATCCACGCCGTGCTTCCGCGGCGCACCAAGTTCTCGCGGCGTGCCCCCGGTGACACGGAGGTCGAACAAATCGTCGCCTCCAATGTGGACACGGTGTTGCTCGTGACCGCCTTGGATCAAAACTTCAACCTGCGCCGAATCGAACGTTATCTTGCGGTCGCGTGGGAAAGCGGCGCCCAGCCTGTCATCGTGCTCAACAAGTCGGATCTTCATTCCGACCCCGCCGGCGCCCGGTCCGAGGTCGTCGCCATCGCGGGCGGCGCCCCGGTCGTCGTCCTCTCGGCCCTCGTCTCCTCCATTCCTCAGTATCCGTTTCCCAAAATCGGAGATCGCTCGGCGCTGCAAGACCATGACATAGGTATGTCAGAGTCTTGCAAGGAGTCAGATGTGGCGGTGGCGCTGGAGCCTTGGCTGGTGCCGGGGCGCACGCTGGCGCTGCTCGGGTCGTCCGGCGTGGGGAAGTCCACACTCATCAACCGGCTCCTCGGGGCCGAGCGTCAGAGCACGAACGAAATCAGCGACGCGGTGGGGAAGGGCCGGCATACCACCACGCATCGCGAACTCATCGTCGCGCCATCCGGCGCGCTCGTGATCGACACTCCGGGCATGCGCGAACTGCAGCTCTGGGACGTCGACGCCGGGGCGCTCGACCACGCGTTTGCAGACATTGCCGCACTCGCGGCCCGATGCCGGTTTCGCGACTGCACGCATCGCGCCGAACCGGATTGCGCAATCCAGGCCGCACTTGACGACGGCTCGCTCGATTTGGAGCGCTGGCAGAGTTTCCAGAAACTGCAGCGCGAGCAGGCCTACGCCGCCCGCAAGGCCGATCCGCGCCTCGCGCGCGAGACGAAGGCCGATTGGCGGAGAATACACAAAGCGCTGCGGGCAACGTCTCGGTTGAAGCCCGGCGAATAAGCCAGCACGGCCGGCCGGCCGGCAGCCCAAGTTTGTCATCCGTGAGATGACAAGTTGGATTGTGCCCCTGGTAACGGGACCAACACTTGTCGTTTAATGGATGACGACAACGGCGCGACGGTTGACGGATTGGGCCGGGCGCGCTCTCTTCCCCGCATGTTCATGATCATTGGCGGCGACGGCAAGGAATACGGACCGGTGACGGTGCAGCAGGTCCGCACCTGGATGGAGGCGGGCCGGGCAAACCTCGACACGAAGGCGAAGGCGCTCGGCACGGACGAATGGCGGCGGCTCGGCGACTACGCGGAATTCGCGGGGCCGGCCGCCCCGCCGCCGTTGCTGGAGGGCGTGGCGCCTGCGGCCGCGCCGGGCGGGGCGTTTTCGGCGCCGGTCGGAGGAGGTGGGTTTACCGCACCGCTGACCGTCGAGCCCGAACTGGCAGGCATCGCGGCGCGGACGATTGCCGCGCTGGTCAACGGGTTCTTCTATTTTCTCAGCATGATGCCGGGTTCGACAGTCATGGCCCGCGGGTTGCTTGAGAAAAACCCGCAGTTGTCCAAGGGCGGCATTCCGCGGATCGAGGATCTTGATCTCACGGGATTTGCGGAGGGCATGATCTGGATCTGGGCCGGCCTGACGGCGGTGCTGCTGTTGCAGGCGCTTTTAATCACGGTGCGCGGTCAGAATCTCGGCAAGCTGCTCACCGGCGCGAAAGTGGTGCGCGCCGACACCGGTGCACCCGCGGGTTTTGGGCGCGGCGTGATGCTGCGCTTCGCGATGCCCGTGGGCCTGATCATCGCGCTTAACGCGTTCTTCATGCTCGGCCTGGTCTTTCTGATCGTCGATTACGCCTTCATGTTTCGCGCCGATCGCCGCTGCCTGCATGACCTGATGGCGGGGACGAAGGTCGTGCGCGCGTGAGAAGCGCGTGGGCGCGCAAACGTTCAACGCTCAACGATTGATCTTTATCGGTGAAACTCGATGGGCCCGTCAGTTTTCTTCTTGGGCGTCTGTTTGGCAGGCGCTGCGGCGCGGGCATGACACGCGCTCTACGCCGATCCAGCCCGATGGGGACATCGGGCTCCACTTTCGCCAACCTATGATAGACTCCCGCTGTAATTTCGCGCTTGCCGCGGCCATCCTGCTGGGCGGGCCTGTGGCCATGCTGGCGCAATCGTCGACTTCCGCCGCCGCCCTCGATCGGCAATTGCGCGCCGCGATCGAGCGCCAGGACGTGCCGGGCCTCGTCGTGATCGCCGGCGATCGCAAGGGGGTCGTTTACCAGGGCGCGTTTGGGGTGGCCGAGGCGGACAAGGGGCGCGCGATGACGGTCGAGGCGATCTTCCGCATCGCCTCGATGACCAAGGCGGTGACGGCGGTCGCCGCGATGCAGCTCATCGAGGAGGGCAAACTCGCGCTCGACGATCCCGCGGCAAAATATCTGCCCGAGCTCGCCAATCCGCTCGTGTTTGAGTCATTCGACGCGGCGACCGGCGCCTACCAGCTGCGGCCCGCCAAGTCGGCGATCACCGTGCGGCAATTGTTCACGCACACCTCGGGGCTCGGTTATGGGTTCATCAGCGCGTGGCTCAACGCGTTCAAGCCGCGCCAGGGTGAGACCTATCCGGTCGGCCCGCTGCTCTTCGACCCGGGCACGCAGTGGGCCTACGGCACCAGCACCGACCAGCTCGGAAAAATCGTCGAAAAAGTTTCGGGTCAAAATCTGGAGGGATATTTTCGCCAGCGCATTCTCGGCCCGCTCGGGATGGTCGACACTGCTTACAATGTCCCCGCGGAAAAACAGGCGCGCGTGGTCAACACCTTCCGGCGCGGCGCCGATGGAGCGTTGGCGGAGCAGCCACGCCAGACACCGCCACCCGTGACGCGCTTCAACGGGGGCGGCGGGCTTTATTCGACGGCCGCCGACTATCTGCGTTTCCTGCAGATGCTCCTCAATGGCGGTGAATTCGGCGGTGCGCGGATCCTGTCGCGCGAATCGGTCGCGTCGATGGGCCAGAATCACATCGGTGATGTCCGCGTGCGTAGGTCGAAATCCACCCGGCCGGATTTCAGCAATGACTTCACCTTTATCGACGACGGGCGTGACAAATGGGGGCTCGGTTTTCTGATTACGACGGCGGCGATCCCCGGCAAACGCTCCCCGGGCCGCCTGAGCTGGGGCGGGATCAACAACACCTACTTCTGGTGGGATCCCACGCACGGGGTGGCGGGCGTAGTCATGATGCAGTTCCTGCCGTTCGCCGACGCGAAGGCGCTGGGAATCTACGACACGTTCGAGCGCGGGGTGTATGGCTTGATGGGAAGGTGAGCGGCGGGCGGGTGTCGCCAGGGATTACCGTTTGTCGTGTCCTCGGTCTGCCTCTCCAAACGCCGCGCCCAACATGTCTGTCTTGGCGAGCGTCGAAAAGAACCGGGCGCCGCAATAATTTCGGAGGGCTGCGCTTCGTCGCAGCCATTTTTTTATTCGTGGCGCCGACGAAGCGGCTCCTGGTACGGATCTCGTTGCCAGCGCCTGGCCAGCCAGCGGTGAACGGATCGAAATGTCGTACCGGGCCACCACGCAATGGCGGCGACGACAAAGCGTCGCCCTCCGAAACGAAGCCCGTGTTTCGGAGCCCGTGTTTCGGAGCCCGTGTTTCGGAGCACGTGTTTCGGAGGGCTGCGCTTCGTCGCAGCCGCGGGAGGCCTTCCAATACCGCAATTCGTTATGAGATCCGTACAAGGTGCGGGACGAAGCGGCGCTCTCCGCATGACCTTCTTCGACGCCTTCACACCACCCGGTCGACCATGGTCCCGCCATTTTCGAAGGCCGCAAGATTGTGCAGGAAATGATTCACGATCGCCGTGTCCTGATCATGCCTGCCGCCGGCCGTGTGGGGAGTCACATAGCAGTGGGGCGCGGACCAAAACGGATGACTGGTGGGCAGCGGTTCGGTATCGAACACATCGAGGTAGGCCTCGCTGAGTCGCCCGGAGCGCAACGCCTCGAGCAAGGCGCCTTCATCCACGGTGGTGCCGCGGCCGACATTATAGAAACGCGCACCGGGCTTGCAGCACGCCAGGCGGCGCGCGTTGACGTAGTTCCGCGTGCTGGCGTTGTCGGGCAGAATGTTCACGACGTGATCGGCCTGGCCGAGCGCGCTGCTGACATTCTCTTCCGGGATGATGCGCACTCCCCGCTCACTGCGGATTTGCCGGCGGACGGCGATGAGGGTCATGCCGAAGGGCGCGAGCAGTTCCGCCAGCCGCCGCCCGATCGTGCCGAAGCCGAGCAGCAACACCGTCTGCCCCGTGAGCAAGCGCGACTCGTAACGCCGCTCGTCATAGTGCCAGGAGCGATCGGACATCTGCTCGCGGTACGACGGCAGCAGCCGCCGGCCGAGGGCGAGCATCATGGCGAGCACGTGTTGGGCGCAGGAGTCGGCGAAGACGCTCGAGGCGCTGGTGAATCTCGCGCCGCGGTCGCGGAACGCTTCAAGAAACTCCGGGGTGTCGAACCGCGTGTAGCCGGCGGTGGTGATCTCGACCCAGCGGAGCCGCGGATTGGCGAGGCATTGCGCGGCATCGGGCTGGCCGAACGCAATGTCGGCCTCGGCCAGAAGCGGGTCGGGTTTCCCGGCGGCGAGCACGGCCGTCGACATATTGGCCGAGAACATCAACCGATGGGCGCGTGTGCCCTCGGTCAGCAGCCGGGTGTCGGCGTCGGAGAACTTGGCGTTGCACCAGATGGTCATGGTTGGAGGGGAAGTAATCAGCGGGGACTGGCCGTTGTCACTGATAGTCTGATTCCGACTGATTCCTGATTACTGATAACCCAGGACAGGGCTTCAACTCGAGTTGCTTCGCTATTCATCCTCCGAGAACTCGCACAGCGCGTGGACCTCGAGGCCGTCGGCGCGCAGCCTGGCCGTGCCGCCGAGTTCGGGCAGGTCGATCACGGCGGCCACCCCCGCGACGTGGCCACCAAGCAGGCGAAAGAGTTTGGCGGCAGCCAGCAAGGTTCCTCCGGTGGCGATCAAGTCATCGACGATCAACACGCGGTCGCCGGGGGTGCAGGCGTCGGCGTGGATCTCGATGGTGGCGGAGCCGTATTCGAGCGCATAGTCGGCCTGGATCGTCTTGTACGGCAGCTTGCCCTTTTTGCGCACGAGGACGCAAGGCGTGTTCGATTCGAAGGCGACCGCACCGCCGAGGATGAACCCGCGGGCGTCGACGGCCGCGATTCGGTTGACGCCGAGCCGCCGGCTTTCCGCGGCCAGCGCGACGACAATTGCGCGAAACGCGTCGGGGTCGCCGAAGAGCGTGGTGACGTCGCGGAAATTAACGTTGGGCTTCGGCCAGTCGCGCACGGTACGGATGCGGGCCTTGAGAAGCGTGGCGAGCGCGGCGGGGTTCATGCGGGGCTGAAAACAGCAGAAAGTTGAAACGGCAAAAAGAAGAAACGGCGGAGGCTGGAGCAAGCGGATGCGTCGCGCGATGCTCGCCCCGGCGCAGGCGACGCGGCTCAAGGAGGGGCGCTTGCCAAGCGCCCGGGTTGCTTGCTGCGCAGCGGCGGTTGGCAACCGCCGATCCATGAGATCCAAAGGCGTCGTCGTCTTGGGGTCGGGTTCGGGGGAAGACTTCCGACGCCATCACCACCACCGTCGTGCCGTCGCGGCCGCCAGCGCCTCATCGAGCGGCGGCAGGTAGGGGTGCCACATCCGCTCCCATTCGAGACTCACGAAGCCCGCATAACCGTCTCCGCGCAGCGCCGCCAGCAGAGGTGCGATGGGAAATCCGCCGTCGCCCGGCAGCACATAGGTGAACGGGTGCCGGGCGCTGGGCACGTCGACGCTGTCCTTCACGTGGACGTGCACCACGCGGGGGCGGATCGCGCTCCAGGTGGCCACGGGATCCTCGGCGCCCTTTCTCCACGTGTGGTGGGCGTCCCACAGGATGGCTGCGTCGGGCACCGCCGCGAGCAGCCGCCCGATCGCCGCCGCGGTCCAGAGCGAGTCGTGCGTCTCGATCATGATATCCACCTGCCAGCTGTGCCGGCGGCGTTCCTCGCGCCACCAGCGCATGGTTTCCGCCGCTGCGGCGATCTCGGCGGCATCGGCCAGCCGGCCACCGTCGAAGACCCGCACCCAGGGAATGCCGAGTGCCTCCGCCCAAGAGGCAAACGCGATGAGCTGGTCACGCTCTTCCGGGGTCGGGCACACGAGGTGCAGGGAGGAGCCCAGGGCGGCAATTCGCACCGGCGTGCCGCAGTCGCGCACGTACGCCGCCAGCTGCTCCGGCGAGCCGAATCGGGCGGCAAAATAAGCGGGCAGGTCCACGGAGCCGCCGAGCGAGCGCAGTTCCACGGCTGAAACCCCGTGCTTCTCCGCGAGGGCGAGAGTCTCGTCGAGGGACGATTCCGGACAGCCCAGGCTGGAAAAGCAGTGCAGCATCACGGATGAGTAAGACCTCCAACTAACTTCCGACAAACCTAGATTTTCTCTCGCCGCCGTCGCGACTTCGCTTACTTCCTATTCCTTCACTCCTTCAACCATGCCCCGTCCCGTCACCCTGTTCACCGGCCAATGGGCCGACCTTCCCCTCGATCAGCTCGCGCCGCTCGTCAAAAAGATGGGCTACGATGGCGTCGAACTCGCCTGTTGGGGCGACCATTTCGACGTCGATGCCGCCGCCACGAGCAAGAAATACGTCCATGACAAATGGGCGCAGCTCAAGGACCACGGCCTGACCTGCTTTGCCATCTCGAGCCATCTTGTCGGCCAGGCGGTGTGCGATCACATCGACGCGCGCCACAAGTCCATCTTGCCGCCGGATGTGTGGGGCGACGGCGACCCCGAGGGCGTCCGCAAGCGGGCCGCCCGCAAGCTCGCACTTGCCGCCAAGGCCGCCCGCGCGTTCTTCGATGCCAAGCCCAGCCGGAGCCCGCACGGTGATTTCCCGGTCGTCGTCAACGGCTTCACCGGTTCCTCCATCTGGCACTCGATCTACGCGTTTCCGCCGACGTCGCAGGAGTATTGGGACGCCGGCTTTGCCGACTTCGGCCGCCGCTTCGGCCCGATTCTCGAGGCCTTTGAGAAACAGAACGTCAATTTTGCCCTTGAGGTGCATCCGACCGAGATCGCCTTCGACATCGCCAGCGCGCAGCGGGCCATCGCGGCGGTGGGTGGACACAAGCGTTTCGGTTTCAACTACGATCCCTCGCACCTGGGTTACCAGGGGGTCGATTACGTGAAATTCATCCGCACCTTTGGCGAACGCATCTTCCACGCCCACATGAAGGACGTCTGGTGGGGCCACGGCGACGGCAGCGTGGGCGTCTTCGGCGGCCACGTGAATTTCGGCGACGCGCGCCGCTACTGGGACTTCCGCTCGCTGGGTCACGGCGACATCAACTTCGAGGAAATCATCGTGGCGTTGAACGACGTCGGCTATCGCGGCCCGCTCTCCGTCGAGTGGGAAGACAGCCGCATGGACCGTCTCCACGGCGCCGCCGAGGCCGCGGCGTTTGTGCGCAAAATCGATTTCCCCTCGAGCGCGATCGCGTTCGACGCGCAGTTCGATAAAAAGAAATCGTAAGAAATTTTTGGGAAAAATTTCCATGAGCACCAAAATTGCCATCATCGGCGCGGGCGGCATGGCCGCCTATCACGCCAGGGGTTTTCGTGAAGCCGGCGCGGACATCGTCGCCCTGGCCGATGTGAACATCGCCGCCGCCGAGCGGACGGCGGCCAAGCACGGGATCGGCCGCACCTTCGCGGATGTCGCGGAGATGTTCCGGGCCGTGCCCGAGCTCGACGCCGTGTCGATTATCGTGCCGAACAAGTTCCACGCCCCGCTCGCGTTGCAAGCCCTCAAGGCGGGTAAGCACGTGTTTTGCGAAAAACCGCCGGCGATCAGCGCCCGCGAGATGGCGCAGATGAAGATCGCGGCCGGCAAGGCGAAGCGCACGTTGATGTTCAACTTCAACAACCGCGCCCGCCCGGAGAGCTACGCGATGTCGGACTACATCGCGCGGGGCGTGGTGGGCACGATCAACAGCTGCCAGGCGAAGTGGATTCGTCGCACCGGCATCCCCGGCTTCGGCGGCTGGTTCACGACCAAGGCGATGTCCGGCGGCGGACCGCTCATCGACTTGCTGCACATGGTTGATCTTGGGCTGTTTTTCATGGGCTACCCGGAGCCGGCGCATGTGCTGGCGCGCACCTTCCGCGATCACATCGACGACAAGAGCTTCAAGGGCCCGTGGGGCATCCCGGATGTCGCCAAGGGCGTGAACGACGTTGAGGCGGCGGCGCACGGTTTCGTGACGTTCAAGACGGGCCAGTCGATGTCGTTCGGCGTCTCCTGGGCCGAGATGAACAAGCGCGAGGAAGTCTCGGTCGTGTTCCAAGGTTCGAAGGCCGGTGGCATGGTGCGGCGACTCTTCGGCACGGACGGTCTCGACAACACGGCGATCGACGCCTGCGAACTTTACACGCATGAGCAAGGCCGGCCGGTCAATCGGAGCATCGTTGTCCCGCCCGATGAGACGATGGGCCGCGTGCGCTCGGCGGTGAATTTCATCCGCACGGTGGAAGGCACCGAGCAGCCGCTCAACACGCCCGACCAGGCCCTGGCGCTGATGAAGATCATCGATGGCGCGTACAAGTCGGCCGCCACGGGCCGCCCGGTGGCGCTGTAGGATTCCGTGGCCGCGAGCGTGAGCGAGTGGGCGGACGTCCACCGGCCTGCGTTCATGCTGCGCCTCTGAAAACGCCTTCACCTCTCTTTTCACCCCTATGAAACTCAATCGCAAACTTCGCATGGGCATGATCGGCGGCGGCCGCGGTGCCTTCATCGGTGCCGTTCACCGCATGGCCGCGCGTCTCGACGGCGAGATCGATCTCGTCGCGGGCTGCTTTTCCTCGGATCCCGAAAAATCCCGCGCGTCCGGAGCCGACTTCTTCCTCGATCCGGCGCGCGTTTACGCGAGCTACGAGGAGATGGCGCGACGCGAGGCGGCGCTGCCGGCCGACCAGCGGATCGACTTCGTGTCGATCGTCACGCGCAACAACACCCATGCCGTCGTCGCGAAGACGTTTCTCACCGCCGGCTTCCATGTCATCTGCGACAAACCGCTGTGTTTCACCTTCAAGGAAGGGCTCAAGCTCCGCGAGGTCGTGCGGAAGAGCGGGAAGGTCTTTGCGCTTACGCACAATTACACCGGCTACCCGATGGTGAAGGAGGCGCGGGAGTGGGTGCGCAGCGGCAAGCTCGGCAAATTGATGAAGGTGGTCGTCGAATATCCGCAGGGCTATGCGATCACGGCGCTCGAGGCGGGGACGATCAGCAAGATCGCCAACTGGCGGATGGACCCGACGGTTTCCGGTGTGTCGAACTGCATGGGCGACATCGGCACGCACGCGCACAACCTCGCCCGCTACATCACCGGTCTCGAGGTGAAGGAAATCTGCGCGGAGCTCTCCACTTACATTCCCGGCCGGCTGCTCGATGACGACGGCAACTGCCTCGTGCGTTTTTCCGACGGCGTGAAGGGCATTCTCTTCGCGTCGCAGGTCTCGAGCGGTGACGAGAACCAGCTCAACATCCGCGTCTACGGCACCAAGGGTTCGCTCGAATGGCATCAGGAGGATCCCAACGAACTCGACTTCAAGCGGGCCGACGCACCGCGCGTGACGCATCGCCGCGGCAACGGCTATCTTTCCGCCGCTGCGCAAGGGGCGACGCGCACGCCCTTCGCCCATCCGGAGGGATTCATCGAGGCCTTCGCGAACATCTATCGCGGCGCCGCGACGGCCATCGCCGACGCGATCGAGGGCCGCAAGGCACCGAAGGAGGGCTACGATTTTCCGACGGTTGACGATGGTCTCGCCGGCATGGCGTTCATCGAGACTGCGGTGAAGAGCGGCAAGGCCGGGGCGAAATGGAAGAAGTTTCCGAAGTTTTAGGCTAGTCGAACCACTCGTCGCGCGCGTCGAACGCGGGGATCGCCACGTTCACGATGCGAAATTTCCCGACGAGCCGGTGGCGGCAGCCGGGCTTGATGAAAATTGACATCATCGGCCTGGCCGGGATGCGTTCGCCGTCGAGCTCCATGAAACCGTCGCCCTCGAGCACGAGGTAAATCTCGGTCATCTGTTTGTGATAGTGCGTGCGCGCATCAATCGAGATGTCGACGAGGTGGATCGTCGCGAGCGGATTGTCCGGGGTCGCGAATCCGCGCCGTGACTGACCGCAGGGGCACGGTACGGCGGGCACCGTGTCGAGCTGCGCAATCATGTAGTTTTTCTTCGGCGTTTCGACGGTGGAGTTCATGGGGAATATCAGCGCGAGACGCGGTTCAAAGTCAAAACTCCGCTGCCGGGCCTCGCCCTCCGAACCGATGCACGTGTTTCGGACGGCTGCGTCCGGGACCCTGAGCCCCTCGACCGGCTCGGAGCCTTGAGTTTGTCGCAACGGCTGGTCGAACGGGCTTCGTCGCAGCCGCCCCAATTTACTCCGGCTTCTTGCTGCCGCGACTGCCGCGGCGGGCGGGCTTTTTCTCGTCGTCGCCGTCGCCGGTGGCTGCGTCGTCGCCGCTCTCCGCGTCGTCGTCCGCCTGGTCGGTGGACTTTGCCGCCTTGGCATTGAGCCAGAGTTCGCCCTTGGCGTTCTTGCTGAGCCAGAGAATCTCGCCGGCATGCGCGACGGTCACGGGCTTCTCGCGCGCCTTTTCCGGCACGCTCAGCCCGATGCCCACCAGTGCTGTCACCAAGTTGTCCGCCAATTTCCCCAGTTTCTCGGCCAGTCGATCAATCCGATCGGCGAAGGCTCCGGTCCGGGTTTCTTTCAACAAGGGCCGCGCGGCGGCGAGCGGAGAAGTGATGTCGGGAGCGGCGCCTTCGGCCGTGGCGGTGACCGGCCCCGGCTCCACCGATGCAACCGATGGAATTTCGAGTGTCGGCGGTACCGGGGCTTCCGGCGCGGTTGGCGCCGGGCCGTCGGACGTCGTTGGCTCTGAGGTAACGGGAGTGGTCGGGACGGCCGCCGCGGCCTCGCCGGTTACGGACGGCGTCGCCGCAGCAGGGGTGGCTTCGGGGCTCGCGGGAGCGGCGGCGGCGGCGGTGGCCGAGGCCAGGGTTTCGCCCGGCATTTTTTCCCGGCCGTTGATCCACAGGCCACCCCGCGAATCTTCATTGAGCCACCAGAGCTCGTCGCCGATCTCGATAAACACGATCTTGTCGCTGGCGGAAGCCGGCACCACGAACCCAAACCCGACAAACGCCGCCTTTAAGTCCGCCTCGCTTGTGCGCAGGGCGCGGGCAAGAAAAGTTGTGCTGCCCGAACCACCGGGCCCGCGCCGGTTCCTTCGCATGTGGGGTCGAATTTTGGCGATCAATGCCGCGCCCTCGGGCAGACGCGTTCCGGAGGGGCGCTTGCCCTCTGGCTTCAGCTCGACGGCGGCGGACTCCGGTGACGCAGGCTGGTCCCCGGCACTCTGATCTCCGGTCGCTGGTTGTGGCGACTCACCGGCGGCCGGTTTTTCTTCCTTGGCCACTGGTGGTTCGACTTCGATCCGGACGGCCTTGACTGCCCGGAAGATTGGACGCGGTTTTTCTTTGGTGTTGATCCAGAGTTCCCCGCGACGGTTGATGTTCAGCCAGTACAGATCGCCGTCGTACTCGAGGTACTCGACCTTGGCGTCTTCGTCCGCCGGAACAACAAACCCGCACTCGACGAGCGCACCGCGTACGTCGTCTTCCGATTGATCCCATTTCTTCGCCAGATAGTCCGCGCCGACCGACATGCCGGGTCCGCGTTGGTTGCGCCGCATGTGCGGCTTGATGGCGTCGAAAAATGTCGGCAACTCATCCTCTTCGGCGGCGGTGAGCTTGTCCCAGTCGTCGTTCTTGTCGTCCTCCTGCGCCTCGGGATCGTCGTCGCGCGAGGTGTCGACCAGTTTGCGGAGGCCGTCGTCGGGGGCGCTCTTTTCCTCGAGAAAACTCGGCGCGCGTTCCTCGCCGCCGGCGGGGGCGGGGTTGGAGGCGGCCTTGAATTTGGCCTCGAACTCGGCGCGCAGCTTCTCGGCCTCGACCTTGGCGGCGGCGGCGGCGGCGTCCTGCAGCGTCCAGTCGCGTTGCGTCGATCGCCGGGCGAGCCCGGTAAAGGCCAGGAAGTTGTCCGGTGGCGATTGATATTGAACGATCTCCCACTCATCGCGGCCGAGATCGCTCAGAAACTTTTCCAGCAGGGCAGGCGTGGCGAATCCACCCTTGCCGCTGGTGATGACCTTGTATTCCCAAAGTGACATAGTTGCTCCACGCCAGGCGCGGAACCCCACCCATCCCAAATGCCGGGCCGGTTGCCCAGCCTAATCGCAAGCCCGCATTTCTTTCGCGCAGATTGGGTATTGAACTTGCCAGACGCCAACGCCGAGGGCTTCCGCCGGCCACCTTGAGTTCATGCGGGCTAGGAAAACCGCCGGGCGGTTTTGACGCCGCGCTGGAGAAACCCTCCGTTGCAACGCGGGCGGGCTTGAGCGATTCACCCCGGGACGCCTTACTCCCGGCAATCGGTGGACTTACCACATGGCCAACGAACGTCGTCCACTCGCTGGCGCTCGCAGCTACATGGTTCGTGTTTCTTCCCGTCACACCGACTCCGACTTGTCGGGGTTGCGGCTCGGACTGAATCGTTACGTCTGGCAACGCTGACAGCGGAGCCCGGTTACCGTCGGCGGATTTGCAGGTGTCGAGAGAATGTGAAAAGTCGGAATTGCGGATCGCCTGTTCCCGGTTTTCCCGTTTTCCACCTTCAACAACCCGAATCCCTCCCATGCCCAACTTCCCCCTCGTTGATACGCACCTGCATCTCTGGGACCTCGGCCGGCTGCGTTATCCGTGGCTCGCGGGTGTGCCGCTGCTCAACCGCAATCACCTCATCGAGGATTACCGCCGGGCGTGCGGTCCGGTGCCGGTGGCGAAAATGGTGTTCCTCCAGTGTGAGTGCGATTCAGCGCAGTCGCTGGCCGAGGCCGATTGGGTGACCGAGGTGGCGCGCGTCGATCCGCGGATTCGCGGCATCGTGGCGCAGGCCCCGCTGGAAAAAGGAGCAGCCGCCGAGGCGGACCTCGCGCGGCTCGCGGCCAACCCGCTCGTGAAGGGCATCCGCCGGCTCATCCAGTCGGAGGCGGACGACGCGTTCTGCGTGCGGCCGGATTTCGTGCGCGGCGTGCAACTTCTGCCGGCGCACGGATTGAGTTTCGACCTCTGCATTTTTCACCGGCACCTGGGCAACACGATCCAGCTCGTGCGGCAATGTCCGGACGTGCGGTTCATCCTCGATCACATCGGCAAGCCCGACATCAAGTCCGGGCTCCTCGATCCCTGGCGCGCCGGACTGCGCGACCTGGCGGCGTTACCCAACGTGTGGTGCAAGTTGAGCGGACTGGTGACGGAGGCGGATTTTGAGAAATGGACGGCGGCGGATCTGCGGCCGTACCTCGATCACGTGGTGGACTGTTTCGGGATGGACCGGGTGATGTTTGGCGGCGACTGGCCGGTGAGCACGCAGGCGAGCGATTTTCCGCGCTGGGTCGCGACGCTGGACGAAGCGCTCCGCGGTTGTTCGCCGGACGAGCTGCACCAGGTCTTCGTGCGCAACGCGGAGGCGTTTTACCGGGTGTAAGGCGGGTGCAGACGGGCTGCGTCACTTTCAATAGAGGCACACGATTTTGCACTCGTCTGGGCAGACAACAATCCAAGGCGTTTTTTCACCACCGAGAACACGGAGTTCAATGAGATGACTGCATTCTCCAATCGTCCCGCTCTGTGCTCTCCGTGATCTCGGTGGCGGAGCTTGATTGTAATCCGCTCCATTAATGACTCAATCGACTCTTCCCCATGAATCGCCTCCCTCGCTTCACCGCTCTCTCCCTTCTCGCGGCGGCTGCGCTCGGCCCGCTTCGCGCCGCCGATGAATCCACCCCGGGCTACGCTGAGATTCTCAAGATCGACGTCCACTCGCACATCTTCGAGGACGTGCCCGCGATCAACGCGCTCTTCCGCCGCATCAACGTCCGCACGATTAACGTGTGCGTCCCGGGCGGCGATGGCCACCTCGCCACGATGGATCGCATCGCGTTTCAGCTCTACGGCAAGCACTCCGAACTCTACCCCGTCACGACGACCTTCGACCTCCTCGCGCGCGAGCAGCTGGGCTACACGGCCGACGTGATCACCTGGCTCGACCGGGCGTTCGACCGCGGCGCCGTGGCGGTGAAGATCTGGAAAGAGGTCGGCATCGAGATCAAGAACTCCGCCGGGAAATTCATTTTGCCCGACGATCCGCTCTTCGATCCGGTCTACGCGCACCTCGCGAAACGCGGCAAACCGCTCCACGCGCACCTCGCCGAACCGATCGACGCCTGGCAGCCGCTCGATCCGAACAGCGCCCACCACAGTTACTATTCGACCAATCCACAGTGGCACCTATACGGCAAGCCGGAGTATCCGGCGCACGCCGCCATCATCGCCGCGCGCGATAACATCATGAAGAAGCACCCGACGCTCGTGGTCGTCGGCGCCCATCTTGGCAGCCTCGAACACGACCTCGCGGGCATTGCGGAGCGCCTGGACCGGTATCCGAATTTTCACATCGAGGTCGCCGCGCGCACTCGCAACCTCACGCGGCACCCGAGTGAGAAGGTCCGCGCGCTCTTCCGCAAATATCCCGATCGGATCATGTACGGGGTCGACGCCGGCTGGATTCCCCACCGCCGTGATCGACCGCCGACCGACGCCCAGCGCCAGGGCCACGTCAACAGCCTCGAACTGCGCTACCGCGCCGACTTCGATTACTATGCCGGCCAGGGCGAAACGACCTACAGCGGACGCAAGACGCAGGCGCTAAATCTGCCCCGGAGCGTGCTCGAGAAGTTTTATCACGAGAACGCCGAGCGGGTGTTCCAGCTGAAAGCCGCGTGGGAGCGGAATCGATAATCCGGACTGCGCGACCGGCCCGGCGGCGACGACGGCCGCGACGGCGGACGAAAATACCAAGGTCATTGAAGGTAGGGGCCGACCTCCGGGCGGCCCGTCAGCCGGTGTCCGAACCGTCGGCCCGCCCGGAGGTCGGGCCCCACCATCTGGTCCGCGATTTCAGCAGGCTTACGGCAGGCCTTTCATCCACACCAGTACCGGAACGTAATACGCGTTCAGGGTCACGGCGAGTGCGACCATTGCGAGCGCCGCGGCGTCGCGCCGCGAGAGGCGATCCGTCGGACCGCGGGCCCGGACGAAGTTCAACAGCGCGCCGGTCGGGCATCCGAAACGGCAATACGCCTGGGGAACGAAGAACGAGGCGACGAGTCCGACCCCGGCGATCGTGAGTGTCGCCCAGCCGGCCGAGCGCACCAGATAGGCGTCGAACGCTTCGAGGCCGGCCAGTTCGAGTGGCAGCGCGATCAGCGCGGTGACCAATGCGAGCAGCAGCAGCCCGGCCGGCAGGAACTCAAGGCCGCGGATCACGCCCCGGGGCAGTGCGACGACGAAACGCGCGGGCCGGATGCGGCCGAGCAATTCCTGGGCGGCGCCGTGCGGACAAACATGATGGCAGTAAAATGGGATGCGCGTCGCCCACGGCACGAGGAAAGCTGCACCCACCAGCAGCGCGAGACCCGGGGCTGACGTCCACGGGATGCCCGACCGCGCCCACCCCGCAAAGAGCGATTGGGCGAGGAGGTCACCGCTGACAAACCCGACATAGACGACGAGGAAAACCTGATACGCCCGCTTCCCGCGATGACGCCAGGCGGCCGGGCCAAACGCCATGATGGCGGCGGCGCCGAGCACGGCGATCAGGCCCCAGTCGTGCCAGTCAAAGTGGAGCGGTGGGCGCGCGGCCAGCTCGTCGCGACTCATCTGGAGCCGCGCCTTGACGCTGCGGGCGATCGCCATGCTCGTCATCGTCGCACCGGAGACCCCCTCGATGCCGGCTTTCTTCAGATCGAGATCGGCGGCGGCGTCCCACGTGAGCTCATTCCATTTCTTGAGAAAACGGCGGTCGACGACGACATCGTGCACGTGGTCCTTCGTGTCGTCGGACGAGCGGACCTTGAGGCCGAGGATTTTCCACGCGGGATCGAGCGCGATGAGCGAGTCGGTGACGCCGCAATAGCCGATGATGTCCTGGCAGCGCGGCTGGGTGCGGACGACATAGCCCAGTTCGCGGCCGGTGCGGTCGAGTACGAAGAGACCGTCACGGGCGGAATCGTCCGGCCGGAGTTTCGCGGCACCCGGAAAAAAACTCCGGACCTCCTCGGTCACGATCGGGGCGTCGCCGTGCGCGCGCTGGCGCACGGCGACATCGCGGATCAGCCAGGCGATTGTCACGACGACGGCGAGACGATAGAGTTGGAGAGCGGTTTGCCTGGAAAAAAGACCGATCATGCAGTGCGACACGAAGAGGCTGGCGATTATCTGGTGGTGGGGCCGGCTCTCCGAGCCGGCCTGGGTTCCGTGGCAACAGGTTCGCCCGAGTCGCGCAAGTTGCCGCTAACTCAGGCCCGCTCGGAGAGCGGGCCCCACCGCTTGCGTCCAGAATCTCCGCGCGGGAATTTTCACATTACGGCGCCGCGACAATCTGCACAGCGTCGATGTGCACGTTGCCGTCGGCTTTGGCGGCGTCGACTTCGACGGCATAGGACTGGCCGGCGGTGAAGCGAAAGACGCCGAGTGAAACCCAACGGCCGTCGATGGTCGCGGGTTTTTTCTGGTTCACCGTCGCGGCCGTGGCGCCGTCGGCGTGGCGTACGAGGACGGCGGTGTTGCTCGCGCGATTTTCATGCGGAGCGGTGGAAAAGCGCACCTCGTAGCGGCCCGCGGCCGGCACGGAGAACGGAAAGCTGGCCGTGTGGCCGGGGCCGCGGGCGTAGGCGTAGTCGGAGCCAACGTGGGCCAGGTTCGAGCCCGTTGTCCATTGGCCGGTGAGTTTGGCCGAAGGGTTGTCGACGACGACACCCTTGAGGCCGGAGAGGGCGGTGCCGCCACTGGCGCTGTCCTGCACCGGGGCCGGCGCGGGGCCGGAGATATCGAAGGTGTTGTCAGCGGCGCGGCGCGCGCGTCCGGGGAGCTTGAGCAACGCGTCCAGCTCCGCCCAGTGCAGCAGGTAGACCTCGCGCGGCGTGCAATTGTGCTTGAGCGCGACAGCGGCGGCCTTGCCGACCACCTCGCCCATCATGCCGATGGTCTTCATCACGCGCACGGTGCCGAGCGCGTGGTCGGTCACGCTGATGTTGCGGCCGGCCATGAACATGTTGGAGATGTTCACCGAATAGAGGCAGCGATACGGCACCGGGTAACCAAAGGTGCGATCGACGCGGCGGTCATGCTCCGCGATCGAGATGAAGGGGTTTTCGGGAAACTTTTTCGCGTATTCCTGCTTCGCGTAGTGGAGATCGATGCTCCAGGTGCTGGGCACGCAGCCATCGGGGAATTCCCGCTTCGTGATGATGTCCTCGTGGGTGAGCATCACGTCGCCGACGATGCGCCGCGACTCGCGCGTGCCGCCGACGTAGGCCACCCAGTCGAGCTTTGCATTCGGGTGCTCGGCCCGGCCGTCGCGGTTCTTCATCGCGTTGAACGCGCCAAAGACCGCGCGGAGGTTCCAGTCGCGAATCGTCTCGAGATCGGCGATGGGATCCTTGTTGAAACCGCTTTCCCAGAACCACTCGCCCTTGCCCTTGTCGGCCATGTCGGCCTTGCCCAGCTTCGGATAGGGAAAGTCGTCCATCTTCAGGTCGAGCGCCCACGGGGTCTCCGGGTAGGAACGCGGCGCGTCGGCGTTGCTCCAGACCCACATGTTGCTCATGCCCAGGAGATCTTTCATTTCGATTTCGTACTTGGCGCCGGCGAGGTGGGCGAGGTTGCCGTGGCCGGTGCAATCGGAGAAGAATTTGCCGCGGAATTTCTTTTCCCGGCTGTTGGTGGTGTTGAGCGACGTGACGGAAACGATGCGGCTGTCCCGGCTTTCGGCGGCGTAGACGTGTTCGTTGAGGAAGAGAGAAATGTTCGGCTCCTTCCGCACGTGCGCCTCCTTCTGGGCGTCACCGAACTCCTCATACGTGCCGGGGGAGTTCTTCGCCCGGTCGGCGAACTCCTCGACCATTTCGCCGATCTGCGGATATTTTCCCCGGCGGATCAGGCCCATCGACCACACGCGGATCTCGGAGCTGCCGTTGCCGCCGAGGACGGGACGATTCTGAATGAGGGCGACCTTGAGCCCCATGCGGGCCGCGGAAATCGCGCTGCCGAGTCCACCGTAGCCGCCGCCGACGACGACGAGATCGAATTCGCCCATGTCCTGCGGCACCGGGGGCAGGGCGAGCGCCGTCTTGCGCCAGGCGGAGAGCGGCGCCGAGTCGTCGGGCGGTGTTGCCTGGAGATCCTTGGTAAAATACACGGCGTCGCAGCGGCCGTCGAAACCGGTGAGATCGTGGAGGGCGACGGTGGTCTGCTGCGTGGTGACGTCGATGGTGCCGCCGTCGTGCCAGAACCAGGTGGCGCTTTTCGTGCCGAAGGTTTCGGAGAGCGGCCGGCCGTCGACCAGCACTTGAAACTTTCCTGGTGTGCCCGGGGCCTTCCAGTGGGCAACCCAATCCTTGGTGCGCACCCAGACGCGGTATTTGCCGAGGGAGGGAAACCTGACGGTGGTGGAGGCGTCCGGCACGGGTTGCCCCAGGCCGTGCGCGATCAAATAGGGCGAACCCATGATCTCGATGAACTGGGTGTCGAGTGACCAGCCGCCGGGGTCTTGGAAACTCTCGGCCTCGAGGAGCACGCGGTCGGCGGCACGACTGGGGAGGGCGGTGCGGGCGGCGAGTGTTGCGAAGAGGACGAACGTCAGGAGGGGAATCTTGAAATCGAGAATCTGAAATCTGGAATTTTTCATTTTCGGAGAATAAGGGGAAACTGGCATTTTGGAACGTGTGCCCGGGACAGATTCCGATGATGAGCCAAGCAACGCCGAGAATGTCAACGCGCGCTGCGGAGCTGGGGAAGGGCAGTATTCTCCAAGCTCCTGAGATGGAGAGCCCGCCTCTGCGCGGGCTGAGGATGACGCGTAGGTCGTCCTTCCAGCGAACAGGAGAATGATTCCTCCTTGGGATGTGGGTTAATCGGAACTCGGTCAGGTCGCGGAGGCGGGCGGAAAAACCGTCGGGTTCGGCTCCTGTGCCGGCGCTTTTCTATGGAGATTCCAGATCGCCAGCAGACCTGAAATCCAGGTCGTCATCCCCTCCTTTGCGACCGCCGCGTCCGTCAGTTCCTTGCCTTGGTGAGCGACGTAATCATTGCGAAAGACGTTGATCGTGCAGACGAGCCTGTAGGTTTCGTCCGGGACAAAACTGAATCGCTCGAACACGGCGCCAAACACTCCGCCGACGGTCGGCCGGCGTTCGCGTGGCTGTTGCAAGCACCAGCGAAGAAGACCGATGGGGCTCATCCCCGAGTGATCTATGAGCGTTCGTTTCAAGTCGCTCCCACGACGCTTAAACATGTCGGCATCCTTCTTCGAAAGTGTGTTTACCTCCGGCTCGAAAAACACCTGCTGCGCTGCTCGCTCGACCGGCAACGCGGGTTCCAGCACTCTCAACATCACCGCCCGCGAGGCGTCATCGAGTGGGCCGAGCAACGGCGTGAAGGCCGGCGCGAGCGACTGGCCCGGCTTGTTTACCGAGAAGAAGAACAATTCGATAGCCTGCTGCACCATCTTCTGGTGCGCCTTCGGCAGCGAGGCGAAATCGGCCGCGTCAATGAACTCGGCCAGGCGCTCGGCGTCCGGACGCGCGTCGCCGAACGGCAGCACCATTTGCGGTTCGACCGCCTCCTCCACCAAATCCTGCAGCGCCGGCTCGCACGCGCGCGCCAGCAATTCGACGCTGCTCTCGCTGAATCCTTCAAAGGTGTCTTGGGGCACGTAGACGTAACGCCACTTGTTTTTGCCTTTCGTCGCCGCCTTGCACCAGGCTGCTGCCGCGCGCGCTTTCAACGGTACGTCGCGATCCACCCGTCCCTTGGTTTCCACGAGCAGGTGGCCTCCCTCGGCGAGCCGCACCAAGAAATCGGGCGTGTAAAAGGCAAGCTGACTTTGTCGCGTCGAATAATCGATCCGCAGAGCCTGCGGACCCGCGTTTTTGGCGAAGGCCTTCACGTCCGACGCCCGGTCGAGAAACTGGCTCATGCCCGCCTCCAGCCCGCGATTACATGTCACAAGGTTGAACGCGGTGCGCTGCGCCGGAATCGCCGGGTGCTCCTGCGAATGGGTCACTTGAAACGGCTTCCACGACGCGACCGACCGGCCCGCGCCTTCGGGACGGCGCTCCTCTTTCGTGGTGGTGCGTTGACGGATCAGAGGGGCAAACGTCGCGCGAACATGCTCGCGCACATCGGCGTCTCCGAGCCGGCCGACCAGTCGCGGGTCGTAGAGCGTGAGTTTTTCCCTGAACAAAACCTCGGTCAGGAACGTTTCGAGCAATGGCGCGAGCACGGCATGCGTGCCGCGCAGCCCACAGACCATCTCCAGTTCCTCCCGGAAAAATGAGATCGCGCCGACGCCACTCTGCAGCAGGGGCAGGCGAATTTCCATCCTCATGACGACCTCGTCTGTGATCAGGTGACGCTCTTGGTATTCGATGCGTTCGTTGCGAACCTCACCGACTGGCAGCGGCTCGTAACGGGTAAACTGCTTCCGCACGTCGGCCATCGTCAGCCCCTCCAGTGTCGGGCGGCGGCTGAAACCCGCGCTCACCGATGGGATCACGATGTCGAGCGAGCCGCAGTCTTTGTTCTCTTTGTCGGGAAAGATCGCGACCGTTGTCTTCGGCACGTGGTCGACGTCGATGGTTTCGATAAAGAGTCCCTGCTGTTCCAGCTCCTGCTGGTACAGGCTCACGAACGCCGGGTGCTCGACGACCGTCACCAACTCCGCCGCCTGCCCCGGCGGAGTCATTCGCCGCAGACCACGCCCGAGCGTCTGCTCCGGCAAGATGTTCGCCTTCGATGAGTAGGGGCGCAGTGGCACGATGGTCGTCACATTGCGCACGTCCCAGCCTTCGCGCAGCATGAGCACGGACACGATGCAGGTGTAAGGATTCTGGTCGGAATCGATCTGCCGCGAAAGTTCGCGCAGCGCCTGCAAGTCGTCGTCGTTGATCTCGTTCTCGTTCGCTTCGAACACGGGGTATCCCGCCTTCTTTCCGCCGATCCACTTGATTTTCCCTTTGAGCCGCGTGTGCAGGTTGACGGTGTGGCCGTTCAACTCCGCAAAAACGGGATCGGTGTCGAGCCGACGCGCGATCTGGTTGGCCGCATCGGTGTCCTCGCACATGACGAAGAGCAGCGGTTTCTTTCCGCCCGGTGCCCACTCCTCCCGTGACCGCAACCAGCGCGCATAGCCAACCCGCAATTGCTCCTCGTATCTTTCGGACGCGTCCTGGCTGGTGCGCTCGACCCACTTGTTTCCGCGCCCGATGACCGGCGTCTTCACGATACCGCCATCTACCGCTTCGCCGAGCGGCGTGTCGCATACCACGTGCTGGAAAATCCGCCCCGCGTTGTCTTTTGGCGTCGCCGAAAAATCCAGTTGCGCCACCACACCAGCGCCGGAGCGACGCGCGATTTCGTCGTGCAGAAACGCGATGGCCTCGTTCCACGCCGAATCGGGATCCCAGAGATGATGGGCCTCGTCGTTTAGCACTATCACACGCTCGTGACCCGTCACCCGCGCGCGCAACGCCGCCCCGGTGTCGAGCGCCTTTGCCTTGCTCACCGCTGGTCCCATCCAGCCGTATGTCTCCGGGTCGCGCTTCCGTCGCTCGCTGGTGTCGTGGAGCCGGTGGATGTTCGTAAGGTAAAGCGGCTCCAGGGCACAATTCGTGGGTGAAACGAGTGTATAAGTCGAAAGCGTGAGAGAATTCAAGGCAGCTGGGAAAGGGGCGGGTTGGGCAACTATCGCACCCACGTCCTCGCTCGCTCGGGGGCGGCCGGCGTGCTTTC
>SXGU01467328.1_pt1 | contig 29516 bp, 27 predicted proteins | sample 3174531 | NCBI WGS metagenome assembly SXGU01 (sample SAMN11356863, study PRJNA531348) | freshwater metagenome | isolation source: freshwater sample F1-140 | place: China: Fuxian Lake, Yuxi | collected 2017-12-25 | reverse complement strand
CGTGTCGACGATGGGGCATCTCTTGCCACCAATATGTTCGTGGTACCACATCCATGCCTCCGGATTGATGGGTTCGCCAACAGTACCGAGAACACGAAGGGAACTCAGATCATGTTTCTTGGGCCATTCATCGCCCCACTTCATGAAGGCGCGGATTGCTGTCGGGGCAGTGTAGAGGATCGTGACGCCGTACTTGGCGATGATATGCCAGAATCGGTCGGGGCCGGGCCAGTTGGGGGCACCTTCATACATGAGGCTGGTAGCGCCATTGGCAAGGGGACCATAAACCACGTAGCTATGACCCGTGACCCAGCCGATGTCGGCAGTGCACCAATAAATGTCTTCGGGCCGAACATCGAAGACGTATTTATGCGTCATCTTCGCGCCCAGCAGGTACCCAGCCGATGAATGATAAATTCCCTTAGGCTTACCCGTGGATCCACTGGTGTAGAGAATGAAAAGGGTGGACTCCGAATCCATTTTGGCGGGAGGAAAATCGGCAGTGACGTATTCCAATTCACGGTGCCACCAGACATCCCGCCCTTCTTCCATGTGCACCTCCAGGCCGGTGCGTCGGAGAACGATGACGCGTTCAATACTCTTGGCGAGGAGCTCACCGTCCGCGCCTTTAATTTGGAGGGCTTCATCCACGTTCTTCTTGAGCGGGACGGCACCGCCGCGACGCAAACCGCCATCGGACGTGATGATCATTTTAGCACCACAATCCTGGACCCGGTCGGCGACGGATTGAGCGCTGAAACCGCCGAAGACGACGCTGTGAATGGCGCCGATCCGTGCGCAGGCCAACATGGCAATGGCGGCTTCGGGGACCATGGGGAGATACAGTAGGATGCGATCGCCCTTCTTGATGCCGTTGCGTTTCAATACATTGGCGAAGCGACACGTCTCCCGATGCAACTGGCGGTATGTCAGCACACGTTCTTCGCCTGGGCTGCCATCGGTCGCCGGTTCGCCTTCCCAGATAATCGCCGCCTTGTTCGCCACCGGGGTGTTGAGCCACTTGTCCAGGCAATTGGCGGACACATTGAGTTGACCCCCTAAAAACCACTTGGCATTCGGCAACTTCCACTTGAGCACGTCCTTGTACGGACGCATCCAGACCAGTTCTTGACTGGCTTGCTGGCCCCAGAATGCTTCGGGATCGTCGATCGATTGCCTCCAAAGCTTCTTATATTGCGCCATCGAGCGAATGTGCGCGGAGGCGGAGAATTCTTTGGACGGTGGAAAGACTCGCTTCTCTTGCAATAGAGACGAGATATTGGCCTGGGGCGCTTTGGGCTTGCTCATGTGCGTGAAACTGTGCGGGCAGAATCCGAAAGCTCACGCCGCCCGTCAACGCTGGGAGGCGGCTTTTTGGAGGCACTGAGAGATCCAGGCGCGCCACGCAAAATCCTTCAAAAGATCATTCCGCCGCTTGACCGCGGTGGAGGGGGCCGCATTCTGCGCGCCCGAATGTTTGATCTTAACTCGCTGAACCCGCAACAACGCGACGCGGTGGTCACCCACAGGGGTCCCGTGTTGATTCTGGCGGGAGCGGGGACTGGAAAAACGCGAACCCTGACCTGTCGGATTGCGCACATGGTCTCGAAAGGGGTACCGCCCGGCCAGATTCTGGCGGTGACGTTTACAAACAAGGCCGCGCGTGAAATGTCGCAGCGCGTCCTCGAAATGCTTCCGAAGCAACGCCGTGAAAATGGCGAAAAGCCGGAACGTCCGACTCTTTGTACTTTCCATTCGCTCTGCGTACGCATCCTGCGCGCACACATCGAAAGGTTGGGGTACAAGAAGAACTTCGTCATTTACGACGAATCGGACCAACTCTCCACAATGAAGCGCATCCTCAGCCAATTCACGGCGCGCGGGGAAAAGACGGACGCGTCGGCGGTCTTGTCGATGTTGAGCAAGTTCAAGAACGCCGGTCCCAATTCCACGTTATTTGGAGACGAGGGAATCCGCGCATTGGCGGAGCATGTACGGGCTCGTTACGAATCGGCATTGCACGCCTGCAATGCGGTGGACTTTGATGACCTGATCCTGCTGACACTTCGATTGTTCCGCGAACACCCGGATGCGTTGGAGGCCTGTCGAGCACGGTGGCAATTCGTGATGGTCGACGAATACCAGGACACCAACTCCACGCAGTTTGCGTTGGTTCAATCCTTGACAAGCGAATCACGCAACCTGTGTGTGGTCGGCGACGACGATCAATCCATTTATGGGTGGCGTGGGGCGGAGATCGCCAACATTCTCGACCTGGAAAAGCACTATCCAGAGGTCAAGATCATCAAGTTGGAGCAGAATTACAGGTCGACCAATTGCATCCTTAAGGCGGCCAATGCGGTCATCAAAAACAACACACGTCGGCGGGGCAAAAATCTGTGGTCAGCGAAAGGGGATGGCAATCGAATCCTCATGCACACGTTCGACTCCGATGAAACCGAGGCAAAAACCGTCGTCGAAAACATCGAGTACGATCGCTTGGCCAAACGGATCGGTTGGGGCAAACAGGCAGTGCTGTTCCGAACCAACCTCCAATCGCGTGCCTTGGAGATGGCCTTCCGCCAAGCCCGGGTACGCTACCATCTGATCGGAGGACAAAGCTTTTTTGACCGCCGCGAGATTCGGGATTTTCTCTCGTATGTTAAAACCTTCGTGAATCCACACGACGACGTGGCATTACTTCGGGTGGCGAATGTGCCGGCGCGGGGGTTGAGTGATGTGACGATGGAACGTCTTCTGGCGGCAAGTGCGGAGCGGAAGTGCAGTGTTTTCACGGCCATGCACCACACAGATGTGCTGGACCAATTTCGCAGCAACACGCGAGAAGCCATCCAGGCGTACACGACCTTCATCGACACCACGCGTCGTCCGTTAGTTGAGGCGCAGGAAAAACCATTGTCATTGAATGCCTGGGCTGAGACATGGCTGAAGGAGACAGGCTATTTGGAGGAACTTCGGCGATTGGAGAAGGACACCGAAGCCGCAGACGCACGGGTGAGGAATGTGAAGGAGTTGTTGGAAACATTGGATGATGATGGTGGTTTGTCGGCGAAAGCGATGGATCGCTTGGATGAGTTTTTGGAAGAATTGACATTGGACCAAGAGCGGAAAGAAGAGAAGGACGAGGCCGGCGACGCCGTGACGCTGATCACAGTGCATGCCTCCAAGGGATTGGAGTTTGCCCATGTGCATCTGGTCGGTGTGGAAGACGGATTGATGCCCCACTCCCGGAGCAAGTTGGAAGGCACGATGGACGAAGAGCGTCGTTTGTTCTACGTGGCCATTACCCGAGCCCAAGAGTCGCTTCGCATCTTTCACTGCGAAGGTCGTAAACGCTATGGCCAACTGATGCCCTGCCACCCTTCTCCCTTCTTACAAGAACTTCCGGAAGAGTGTCTCGAACATGCAGAAGCCACCGATTCCACGCCCGTCGATGCCGACAAGGGTGCCGATTTTTTCGCGAGAATGCGGGCGGTGGTGGAGGAAGATTGATGCGATCAGATCCTCCAGAAGCTGGGTAGGCCTTTCTTGGTCTCCCAGAGGATCTCGATGATGGCTCGGCGATTGGTGGCGCTCAGGGTCTCGAAATGACCGGTGGTGTCGTTGCCAGACAGGACCTCCCAAAGCCGCTTGTAAATACGGGCCTTGAGCGCTTCGGGCAAGGCATCGAACGCCTCGGAGTAGATCAAATAGCTGCACGGATATTTAAACATCCGGGTCTGGAAATCGAGTTGGCGGAGTGAGCGACCTTTTGAATCGTGTGGCCCCTGGGATTCAAGCCACCTGGCATACTCAAGATTCCCCCGGATGGGTGCCGTCAATGGCACCTCTTCGGCGAATAACAGGTACCGCACGAAGCCTTCGGCTTGGTTCTTCAGGTAATCAACATGTCCATAAGCAGCAATCTTTTGCCGGGCCTCGTATTGCAAACGAGTGAGGTAATTGTGCATGTGCGCCTGATGTTCCATAACCATCAAGGCGACAATGTCGCTGCCAGGCTCCAGATACTGTGAGGTATCGAAAAAAGGCTTGAGATCCTGGACGTTTCCGCGCCAATTGGGTTCTCGTTCTTGACGGGCAAATGCTGCTTCACCCATGAGGTTGCCTCGGTGCACCTGGGATCCGTGGGTCCCCGTGACGTACCATCCTCCCCAGCGATCGCTCAAGGGAGTTCGATGGTTGACGTAATCAGCGCCACTCAAGAGATCCACAATGCCGCTCTCATCGCACTTGAATGACCGCACGAGATGGCCGGGTACCCCCATCGACTTGGCGCTGGCATGGCATTCGGTGCAATTGTCCGTGCGAATGAATTTCGGCCGTTCCATGGGTTTCTGTTCGAGCGTGTAAAAGACACTTCCCAAAACGGGATCAACCGAGCTGATTTCGAGGAGTTTTGAGCCCTGGACGAAGCCGATGTAGATGTCATCACCCACGTAGAGGGCGCGCGGTGTATTAGGAGCGATCCGCTCCCGCTGGAATGACGTCTTGGAGAACACCAGCATCTGGCCGGCCGGTGACACGTTGAGATGCCGAAGCATCGATGGGAGATAACCAAATTTTTGGTCAAAAGTGAGCCGGACGTCCCCGAAATCGATGCGCTTTTGGAGGCGAGGGATGGGCCCTGTGTCGGCGGCCTTTGAGTAATTGATGACATCGTCCTCCATGGACAAAAGGTGTGTGGAGCCCTGGAAATCAGACTGGGCAAACATCGACGAGGAGGCGACGGCGAGAAACCATCGAGCCATCCAGAGTGGAATGGAACTTCGAGATGTCATAGGCGAATGCTGGATTCTTGAGCCTCCTCATGCTTTGACCAGAGTCAAGGCTTGGAGAGGTAATTCGAGTTGGTTCCGAAGGTCGTTGAAGTGTCTGTTCCGTCGAGGGCCGTGACAGGGGCGTTGGTGGTAGGGAATGGGGCACCCGCCTGGATCCATCGAATCACGGCAAGCAATTCCTGGTCGGTCAGCACGAGAAGCAAAGTGCCAGACCTCGCCAAGAATTGATTTAAGTGCCGATCAAATCGCATTCGCATGAAAAATTGCCAGTTGAGCCGTCATCGCACCTCTGAAAGCTCGAGCCATCATCGGGACAAGCTTATGGTTCACCCAACCACATCTTGTCCATCGTTTGTCAGGATTTGGGCGACGGTTCTGAAAAGACACCGTTTCATGGGGTAGGCTAGCGGCGATTGGACTGTGCTTGTGGCCCTGTATTCAACGGGCCCCGACGCCAGTCGAAATCGTGGTGACTCTGTTGTTGCTTGCAGTCCTTCGACCCTCAACCGGTTGTCCGGGGGGCCAGGATCATCGGTTGGGTGTGGGTGGCCCGAGAGGCGGAGACACAAAAACATCACGGATAGTCCACCATGGGGCACATGGGATGCTCGGGGGAAAAGCTGCTGAGGGCTGCCGCGTTCCAAATCAATCAGGGCGTCCACAACTCGAATGGCAGCGCGGTGGCCCTCCACCGCTTTTTGGGAATTCCCGGGACGGCCGATCTCCAAATGTCGGCGACTCGGAGGTGCGCCCTCCTCCGTGGTGATTGTAAGAAATCTGGGACTAAGGACGATGGTCGAGCACCATTTTCGGAGAAAAAGCGGGAGTGCCCTGCACTGACCGCAACCGAGGCAAGGTGAACAGATCCTTCGGGATGTCGTTGGTTTCGGCGTCGGGCTGAACCGTTGGAGCCAACCGAATGACAATGTACTGTTCGAGTGGGGGTGCGGGAGGGGGCACTGAGAATCCTGCAGCGCGCGTTTCGGCGGGACCCGGTTGAGTGACGACTACGCTTGTATTCGGGTGGGACTTGGGACCACTGAGCACCAAATACAGACCGGCGCCGACGAATATAAGGCCGCAAGCTGCGAGAGCATTGGCGGGAGCAAATAGACGACCCGGTTGAAGCCAATCGGCCAGTCGGGTGGACCATGAGCGCGTCCGCAATTCTTCTTCGACAGCGATCCTCGAAAGGACGCGATCGGAGAAGTCGCTAAAGAATCCCGGCGGGGGCTTCTCATGACGCTTGAGCGTCAGAAGGCGTCGGAGCGATTCGAACTCATCAGAAGGTGGTGGCAAGCGATCCATAGGGCATCACGGCAACTCAAAGTCTACTTCATCAAGTCAGACAACCATGCCTGCAATTGTTGGCGTGCATAGAACAAACGCGACCTGACCGTGCCAGGGTTACACCTGAGAATCTGGGCAATCTCCTCATGAGGTAGCCCCTGTATATCATGCAATATTACCACGGTTCTGTGTTCTTCAGACAGCTTTTGTATCGCGGCGTTCAAACGCTGATGCAATTCGGACAGGGCGGCATCTCGTCTCGGAGTCTTGTGGGACACCAACTCCACCATTTCTGGATCGTTCTCAGTTCCAACTTCCAGGTCATTCAGGCTGAGATGAGAGGTTCGATTGCGTCGTTGCTTAAGAAAATTGATGGTTCGGTTGACAGCGATCCGATAGATCCAGGTGTAAAAGCTCGAATCGCCCTTGAACGAGCGAAGCGCCGACCACGCACGGACGAACGAGTCTTGGGCTAAATCGCTGGCGTCCTCATGGTTTGAGGTCATGTGATAGATCGTGGAGTAGACCCGCTCCTGATAGCGGCGAACCAGATCGTCGTAAGCGCTTTTGTCTCCGGCCTGGGCGCGCCGGACCAAATCACGATCCGCCAAGTCCATGGGAGGAACGTGAGCGGGCACTGCATGGTCGGCAGGCAAATCCATTGGGAGGGCAGCAACCATGCAGCGTTAGACACCGAGAGCCGATGTTTGTTGCAAAAGAAAATCGGTAAAATGAATGAGCGCGACGGAAGAAGTGGATTGCCCAAGTTCCGTCAGTTCGTTCCGGGCGTGCTGAGCGAATCGATGGATCTCTTCTATGGAAGCTCCCAGACCATCGTGCTGATCCAACAAGCGCCGCACATCGGTGCAATACTCCGGGCGCCAATCTTCGAGATAGCCCAAAAGCCGGGCTTTATCCGGGGCGGCGGCGCGTTCAAGAAAGACCAACAGGGGCAGGGTCACCTTGCCTTTAGCCAGGTCGGTGCCCAAGGATTTGCCGGCGGAGTTCTCCGCTCCATAAAGATCGAGGCAATCGTCGTAAATCTGATAGGCCGTCCCCAACGCCAAGCCGTAACGCCTCATAGCCGCCTGGGCACTCGCCGGACCACCCGCCAATCGAACCCCCAAGCTGCACGCCAACGCGAACAACTCAGCCGTCTTCATTTCCAGGACTTTGAAGTATTCCGCCCGACCTAGTGTCCAACGACGTCGGCGATGAGTCTGAAGAATCTCACCGGAACAAACCCGACTCGTCGCTTCGGCGATGGCTCGGCAAACATCTGTCGCAGGATACTGTGTGGCCATCTTCAACGCGTGGGCAAAGAGGCAGTCCCCAACCAAGACCGAAACCTCACTGCCCCACTTGGTAGCCAATGTTTCACGACCGCGCCTTAGCCGAGCCTCGTCCATAATGTCATCATGAACCAGGGTCGCCAGGTGGATCATTTCGATAATGACCGCGATATCCACCAAGTCATCCGTCAATTCGCCAAAAGCCATGCCTGAAAGGGCCACCAGCGCAGGCCGCAGTTGCTTGCCCTGATTGTCCAGGGCGTAGCGGGCGTAGTCGGCAATCTCGGGCTCGAAGTCCTCTACTTGGGATACCATCCGTTGGGAGACCCGATTGAGGAAGGGGCGTGCTGGCGCCACGATGTGTTCCCACGAGCTAGCGAGTTTGCTAGCGTGAGGTGTCGGTAAGGGCTCGGGTGCAGCGACCGCCATTGCGTGGGGACTCTAGGTTTCATGTACCATAGGGTCAACCGTCCGTGTAAAAACCTCATTTTGAAAGTCCTGCGTCAGAAGATTGCCTGGAATTCGGTTCGCTTTTGACCCGTTCGAGCTCGGCAGGGTCGATTGAAATGCTTCCAACTGTCTCAGTGAGTCCAAGTGTACACCCTCGGCGGGTTTGTCACCGGCATTTTGGTTTCCTTCAGGCGGCTTGTGGGCTAAGAAGGTGGGTATGCGATTCATTGGCAGCGTCATCGAGAAGCTGCAACGGCACCCCAAACGCATCGTATTCCCTGAGGGAACCGAGCCTCGTGTCTTGCAGGCGGCCCGACAATTCTTTGCTTTGCGCCTGGGAGCCCCCATTCTTTTGGGTGATCGGCCCGAGGTCAAAGAGGCGGCGACCGCATTGAATGTCTCCTTGGAGGGAATCCGCATCATCAATCCCCTGGAAAGTCCGGATTTGGAGAGTTTTGCCAAACGCTTTGAAATGCTCCGTCGTTCGAAAGGGATCAAGATGCCGGAGGCATTGGAAACCATGTCCAAGGCGAATTATTTTGGGGCCATGATGGTTGCCATGCGCCAAGCCGATGGGCTGGTATCGGGCACCAACGAGGCGAGTGGTAGTGTCTTGAGACCGTTGTTTCAAATCATCAAGGTCGCTCCTCAGGCGACGACCGCTTCGAGTTGTATGATCATGGAAGTGGAGGACACTCGCTTTGGTGAACGCGGGGTTCTGCTGATGGGCGATTGCGGAGTGATTCCAGATCCGTCGGTGGATCAACTGGCGGACATTGCGATTTCCACGGCGCGAATGGCGCGGCAGATCCTGAATTGTCGACCGAGGGTCGCATTCCTATCCTATTCGACGCGTGGCAGCGCCACGCATCCGAGCATCGGCAAAGTGCAAGCGGCGACAGCGATGGCTCAGCAAAAAGCCCCATCCGTTTTCTTGGATGCGGATTTTGAAGGGGAGTTGCAAGTGGATGCGGCGTTGGTGCCGGAAATTGCGGCGCGGAAACTGCCCGAAAGCCGAGTGGCTGGGCGCGCCAATGTCCTGATCTTCCCAGACCTGAATTCGGGCAACATCGCCAGCAAACTGATCCAGCATATTGCGCGGGCCAATGCGTACGGTCAGATACTCCTGGGATTGGATCGACCAGCGGCGGATGTGTCTCGTGGCAGTAGTGCTCATGATATTCTGGGTGTGGCGGCCATCGTTGGCTTACAGGCGATCGAGTATCAGAAATTGTATCCGGGCTCGGGCGAGATACTCCCAGGAGAAGCTTTCTGAACCGCGCAAATCCCACCTCAACGACATCGAGCCATGACGCAGAATACGGAAACGCCGCGTGTCTTCATTGCTGCGACCCGACAAAACGACGGCAAGACCACGACCTCGCTTGGGCTGCTGGCGGCGCTGCAACATCGCTTCAAAAGCGTTGGGTTCATCAAACCTGTGGGTCAGCGCTTCGTGCAGATTGATGAGCAAAAGATCGACGAAGATTCGGTGCTGATGCAGCGTGTGTTCGGGTTGAACCTGCCTTTGGTCGACATGAGTCCCATCGCGGTCGAACCGGACTTCACCCGGCGCTATTTGGAGTCGTCCAATTATGACACGCTAGTGCGGCGTATTGAGAAGGCTTTTGATCGGGTGGCCTGGGAGAATGGGTTTGTGCTTTGTGAAGGTACCGGCCATGCCGGAGTTGGTTCGGTGTTCGATCTCTCCAATGCCGCTGTGGCTCGCATCCTCAAAGCCAAGGTCATCATCGTGAGCCAGGGCGGTATTGGCCGACCCGTCGATGAGGTGGCTCTCAATCAAGCGTTATTCGAGAAAGAGGGCGTTGAAATCATTGGCGTCATAGTTAACAAGGTTCTGCCAGAGAAACTGGATTACATCCGGGAATTCGTGTCACGCGGCCTGCGCCGCAAGGGACTGAAATTGCTGGGAGTGATCCCCTATCAATCCGTCCTATCGCGTCCAACACTCGAACTGATCCGCGACGAACTTTCCGCCGAAACCGTAGCGGCTCCGGACCAATTGCAGAATATCGTTGGCCGGATCATTGTGGGAGCTATGGGGGCCGCGAATGCCGTCCGGCTCTTGCATCCGGGGTCGTTGCTCATTACGCCTGGGGACCGGGACGATGTTTTGGAAGCAGTCCTTCAATTTGTGCGGAATGGCAATGGGAGTCCTGCGGGCCTGGTCTTGTCCGACGCGCTGCGCCCGAGTGGGGCGCTCCTTCAGGCGCTGCGACAACTGCCATTCCCGGTGTTGGCGGCCAATGGTGACAGTTACGAAGTGGCCTCGAAGGTGCACGACCTCGTGGTCAAGATCCGTCCGACCGATGCCCAGAAAATCGCCCTGGTCCGGGACATGATTGCGACACATGTCAACCTCGACCAGATCCTTCAGGCGGTTGGCGTTCAGAAACCGTGATGCGCGCCCGGTACTCACTGGGCCGCCAGCCCGTCCATTTCTTGAACGTGTTCGAGAAGACAAAAGGATTCGCGTAGCCCACCGCATCAGCGATGTGGTCGAGTTTGAGGTGGGTTTCTGTCAGCAGATTGGCCGCGTGGCGAATTCGCAGATAGGTCACTTGCTCCATCGGCGATCGGCCCAGTTCCCCGCGGCAGAGACGGCGCAGGTGTTCACCGCTGCAATGAGCCATTCGGGACAATTCGGCCAGCGTCCAATACTGCACCACAGGGCTTCCATCGTCCGTCGAGATAGATGCAACCTTCGCCGCTGCATGAAGCGAGGAAGTAACTTCCGGGCAAGTCGGCACGGACCATGGTATATGGAGCGGCGGCATCGGCGACGCCCACGTGGGCGATGTGGTGAGGCATGAGCGCCTGACATTCCGTGGCGCGTACGATCCATTCGCGGGTTCGTTTGCCGGTGCGATGGGTCTCGATCAGGGGCGGATGGGCCATGGGCACTTCAGGGGACCGAATCAGGTAGGTGGCAAAATCTCAATGATCTCTGCCAATGAAGCGCCTGCGGCATTTCTCAAGGTGTTTCGACGGCCGTAGAGCGAGGGATTGGAATCAAGCCCAAATAACTCACGGATGAAGTCATCACACTCAAATCGCAGGTAGGCCCTGGGTCGGCTGGTGTAATTGATATGGCTCGCATTTAGGATCGCGCCCAATGGCAATCGCTCCTCGAGTACTTGGGTGCGCCAGGGTTCGGGAAATTGCCTCAGATGGATTTGGATGGCACCAAACTCTACCGGCTGATTGGACCCATCCAGTCGGAGCACCACCTCCCGCCTATACGCATCAGGCCCATCCTGGAGCCGCTTGAGCACTTCTAGGTGTATGGGATGACGATGAAACTGTTCCAGCGTGCGTGTCATGTCACGCTCATGCACTAGCAACGTCCGGTAAGGTTCTGGAATCGCTTGAGGTTCGATGATGCTGGCGCGCGGGAGTGGTCTTCCAGCACGGGCGTGCAACTCGGTGAGCGGTTCGAGCAACTCGGCGTCTGTCGTTGCGGGCAGAGTTATCATTGGAGGTTAGGTCCGCCAGGGATCATCGGGATCAAGCGTCGGTCTTTATTCGACAAAAGCCCCATCTCATCGAGCGGGATGGCCTGGAAACCCAGGCGCCAGGCAGGGGAATCGGCGCGCAACCGCAGGCTGCGGCGCGATTTGGATCCGAACAACCCACCCAAGGGAGATGTCACGTTGTCCTTTTGAACGGGTGGAAATCGGTCGGCGTTCCAACGAACCTGGATGAGGGTCCCCTTGCCGGACGCTACATTTCGAATGATAGAATTATTTTCGGGCGGGACAGCTTTTTCACCGGTTAGGTAAGGGAGAAGCGGGCCGAGTTCGGGATATCGCCCCACATAAAGTCGGCGTGTTTCGGCGGGGAAAGCATTCCACTGATCCCTGAGGATCTTTTGTCCCGCCTGCCAAATCGGGGATCGATCGAGCCCGCGCCCATCCACGTCAATACCGGTATCGCAATCGATGAACTGATTGTTTTGCACCCGATGATCACGGCCCCCAGCCAAATGGATGGCCCGCTTCATGTGCTGAAAAACGTTTCCGACAATCTCCGCGCCACTGGAGCAATCGTCCATATAGATGCCCTTCCCGTAATCTTCGTATCCAACGATATCATGGAGATAATTGTAACGGATCTTGTTGCCGCGAAATGACCAGTCGCGTCCGGTGTAGATCGCCCCAGAATCCCCGGTGTCCAACACGACATGATGAATCTCGTTGTATTCGATTCGATGATCATTGCCTTCGAAGAGAATGGCGGTGTGTGAATGATCGTGTATGAGATTGTGCGTCGCTTGGAGGCCGACACCATCGAGTTTAATGGCTGGCACATAGGTGTAGGTCCAGACACCGTTGTGATGGAGATGACAATTCTCCACGCGATGCCCGGCAGGGAAAAGTTTGAGACGATCCCCCCCCTTGAGGGCGACGCCACCATCGCCAGTGTCATAGACATCGCAGGCCACAACCGAATGATCCGTACCTTCCTGAATCCAAATCCCGTAGTTGCCGATGTTGCGGACGACGCAACTGGAGATCTGATTGCTCCTGCCTTTTTGGATCCAGATGCCAAATGAGCGTGTGCCCTCGAAGCTGAGGCCATGGAATCGAAGAAACGAGGCATCTCGAAGTGTGAGGAACGGGCGTTCGAGCTCGGAAATCATTGCCTCCAATGGATCGGCAGTGCGAGGTGGCCAAAAATAGAGAATTGCCGTGGCGCGATCCAGAAACCACTCGCCCGGTTCATCCAATTCCTCCAGCGCGTTATAGAAAACGATGCGTTGACCGGGTCGGAACCCGAAATGACCGCCAGGCGGCGCAGTTTTAATCAGGTGGCTTTTTGGATCAATCGAAGCGATGCGTTCGCGCGAGTTGGCCCAGTTCCACGCCCAAAACCCATGAATCCAGACATTCGTTGGATCAGCCCACCGCTTTGGACGGTCGCCGGAGTAATAGAATCCGCCCGCAATATTTCCCAGTTTGCCGCCATGATTGTCCGGTTGTACCGACGCCTCGGGAAATCCCGTGATCTTGGTCCAGGCCCCGTTGGGCCAGCGAGCAAGGGTCATGCGCTCACCGTTCAAAAACAGTTCAGCCGCGGCTATTTGAGAGGGACGCCCCCAACCCCTAGACCGCAGTTCTCCGAGGGAGGCCACGCCGGCGTCCCGAAGCGAAACTTGGCGGACATTGCCGCGTGCACTGCTCGGCAGGCGGTCCAGCACGGTGCGATTCGTCACGGGCGACCAATCGCGTAGCAAACGACCGCCCAGGAATCGGACGGTCTCGCCGCGGGCGGCGCGATAGCTGATTGGGGCCGTTTCGCTGCCGCTGTCCTGTGCGAAGAATTCCATTTCGCGAGTGCGAATGTAGGTACCCCCCCGGATCCACACAGTCACGGGTTCCGCGAGTGGCCGCCGCAGTTGTCGGATGGCGTCTCGAGCCCGTTCAAGAGTGGCAAACGGGCGGTCGCTGGTACCGGGATCCTTATCGGAACCGATGGTGGCGACATGAAACTCGGTGGCCTGTGTGCTGGAGCCTCCAAGAGTGGCTAGTACAAGAACCAGGGTGAACGTGAGAGATTTCCACGTTCCAGCGCTGTGGCCACACGCAAATGACCATCCCGCCCAGTGTAGGCAGTTCGTTCGCACAGACTATTAATACGTGTGCGTGCTGACAGGCGCCAGCGGGAATTCCGGGTACGACCGATCTCCAAATGTCCGACAACTCGGAGATGCGCCCTCCGGATCATCTCACAGGCCATGGCGTTCGTGCCCCTTGAAGAATCGAGCGCAGATTCATCCGAAACTTATCCCGAGCCCAGCCCAGTTGGAGGCCATTGAGAACCAAGTTAGGGATGCACCCGAATATCAGCGGAATCAGGATGATCCGAATCGCAGTCTTGGTGAAGGCAAACCCAGGCCGGGACTCAGTCATGGCGAGCCAGAAACCCACCCATGCCGTCGCACGCAGATCCACCATCAACACGAGCCATTGGAATCCCCAGACAACCGCGACGAAGGCGAACCCGGCCAAAGATGCTGCGATGGAGCTGGCGTCGAATCGTTCCGAGATGAACCCCCAGGCACCGACCATACCGAGACCAATAGCTTGAAGCAGCACTGGCCGGCCAAAGAGCCGTCGAAGTCCCAGCAGTTGGCCTTGAATGATATCAAAATCGGGAAGGGGTGTGGTGAGTAACAATTCAAACGTTCCATCCCGACGCGCTTCGGCAAAAAATGAGCAGGCTTTCCAGGCGAGGAGGAGTTTTAGCGGTATTAAAGGCAACTGTAGCCAACTAAATAGAATCGGGATCTGAACCATCGAAAACCCTGGTTGTGGCACCAGCACTTGGAGCAGCAAAGCCAGTGCAATCCCGCCGATACTGCAAATCCAGGCCCAATTTTCGATTCGCGGATCGGTTGCCACAATCACCATGACCGGGTTGATATCTCGTTCGAGTCGTCTCCGGGTGCGCTGAGTGGCGGATTCGCTAATTGTGTTGTCGATCGCATGGCTGGCAGGCGCGGCAGAGGATTCCCTGGGGGAATACCCGTGTCGCCAGTTCCGTTGAAGAGAAAGACCGGCGCGGACCAAAATGCCCCAGCCGAGCAATTGGACGAGCGCCAGTGACTCCCCAAAATGGACGGCATTGGTTCGGTAGTTTGGATCTCGAGCTGAAATGAAACTGGCGAGTGGGCTCCAATTCGAAATGCCTCTGAAAAAAACCGATGAAAAGCCGTTCAGCAGGCTGCCAAGCAGGATGGGTATGAGAGCGAGTGCGGCGATCCATAGCGCGGTACGGCCCATGGTCTCGGCTTCGTTTTGCGTTCGAGTGGATACCCACAAGCCGACAGCCAATGACAACGGCAGTGTATTGAGCAGGGTGAGCGCCATGCGCCAAAACTCACCCCCGGTGACACCGCCCAAGAACCACGCGGTCGCCATCACAGGCAACACGGCGACAATGCCATAGAAGGCGTTGAGGCCGCAGGCTAAAAACTTCCCGATGAGCACGTCAATCCCTTGCAAGTCGGTGAGGAATAGGAATCCGAGCGTGCCCTCGCGGCGTTCCGAGCTGATGGCATCGGACGTGAGGAACATACCGGCCCCTAGTGCAAACAGGAAAGCGCCGGCGCTGAGTGTTAGAAACAAGGCGCCACCGACACCTTGGGCTCCGCCGAAACGGCCGCCGAAAAGGAGCACCATGAATGCGGTCGAAATGGCCAGGAACGCGGCGTTGCGCCGGACACGTGATGTCGCCGGTTTTCGGGCGGCCACGATCAGTTCGCGTTCAACGATGGGGACAAAGCTCATCAGTGGGCTAACGAGCCGCGACGAGCAGCCCTTTCCGAAGACCAGAATTTAACCGGCTGACCTCAACGACTGAATTCTCGTTTCCAGTTGTGCGAGACGACGGCTGGTTTCGCGGGCGATGATTTTAATGCGGGGTTCGACCTCGCCCCGATTGTCGCGCGCGCCACCGGATCGAAGTCGGGAGGCGACGTAGCCATCTAGAACGCGGAAATATTCCGCGATCAATGGGCGGAGGTCGGGTGGTGAGTGAAGATGGAGCAGCTGCAGCTGATTGGCTTTGCGGGCGAGGACCTCCCGTTGATCGGAGAAATCCCATCGACTGACCAGAGTGCTAATGGGCATCTCCTGGCGGCTTACTGGCCCATTCGTTCCGATCCGGAGCTCGGTGTTTTCATAGACGATGCTGGAAAGCTGTCGGAGGACTCGATTGCGCGACCACTGCATGGAGGGATCGCGACTTTGAAAATCTGCGATGGCGACGCTCCACCAACGCTCCACATCCAAAAGCGTGACAAAGCGGGGATGAAAAGCACGAAGGAAAGGAATCTGCCAGTTGAGGTTTTGGGGCAGGCTGTGCAAGAATCTCTGGAGCGCTTGTTTGCCTTCGGGCTCTTGAAGCAATTCATGCGTCAGCAACTGGGCGGCGGCCTGGAATTGAGACCAGGCGGCGAGGTCACCGAGCTTCTGGGTATCGGGCAGGCCCAGCTCTGAAAAGGTTGCCGGACTAATCTCCCGAAATGTGTTGCGAGGTTGAAGAAGTCGTTCCGCTTTGCGAGCTGTCAACACCAGGAAGGCATTGGGTTCGGAAATCAGGGTGCGGCCATGTTCGGCGACGATCAGACCGGACAACCCCTCGGTGAACCAGAGGGGCGGTTGTGCTGCTTGGTGACCAGAATTACGGTTGGCGATTTCGAGCAGCAACACCTCGACCAGGCCGCGGACAACTCGTTGCCAATCGCACCGCTGTGGCAACGCCAGTTTGTAATGCCACCCATCGCCGTAACGTGTCGGCACAATGTCGATCCCTTGACTCTTGGATCGGCTGTCAGGAGCGACAAATACATGAACGGATCCACGCCATTGATCGTTCATTCCCAATTCGCTCAGGACCACTTTTTTGACCCGTTCACAAGTGATGGCCAAGATCTTCGGGTCCAGATCAATGACGTTGGTGGTGCCTCCCTCGCGGACCGCGAACAGTGTGAGCGGGGATCCACCGACATTATAGGTGAAGGCCTCGCCCAAGCTGGATTGCTTCGGCACACCGGTCGATGGATCCAACTCGGTGTGGATCACGAACTGATGACTCAGGCTGGTGACCGTTCGTTTGTATTTGAGTGCGTCAGGCACTTGTGTGTAAGCCATCGGCGCCGCGCCACACACCAAAAGAATCCAGAGCCAGAGCATCCGGACAGTTTCTCCCAAACAGCCGGGCGCTCTCGAGGGTGTCCATTGTGGACACTTTGGACCGTGAACGTTGTGGCGCATTCGGACGAATCGCTATTTCGACGGTTTGGACTCGCTCTTGACCGCCGGTTTGGCGGCGGGCTTGGCGTCGCCGCTGGGGGCAGCCGGCGACGCCGTGCGTGTTGACGCCGCCGTGGATGGTGTCGATGAGGAATCCTGTTTGGCGGCACTCTTGTAGCCCTCGCTGCGGTAGTCCGTGATGTAAAATCCACTGCCCTTAAAAATAAGACCGGCACCGCCACCGACGCCTCGTTTGATCTTGCCCTTGCCCCAGCGTTTCTGAGGGCAGAGTTCTTTCGGACAGGTTTCCAACGGCTTGGCGCTCATGGGCTGCACAATTTCGAAGGAATGGTTGCACTTGGAGCAGTGGTATTCGTAGGTCGGCATGGATCAATCCGGGTTCTGTTTTGACAATTCCAGACGCCGGATGTTCCGGCGCGGGTTCAGGGAAATAATGAGTCGTGAATGCTGCCGTCAAGGGGGGCGTGGCGTGGACAATTGCGGGTCGGCGAATTGGCCGAGTGGATTTTGAGTGAATTGCCCCTGTTCAATCCGACTGCGCCACGTGTGGATCAGGCACCGAATGGGCTCCAAATCTAGGCCTTGATGATACTCTGGATACTGTCGCAAGTTGGCTTCGGCGAGTTGGAACAGTGCCACCGAGGGTTTTAACCGGTTTTTTTGCAGATGAACATAAGCGCCCGCCAATTGTATCAACCCCTTGTAAAAGGCGTAGTTGGCCCCAGTACGTCCCTCGGACAGCCAGAGCTCTTCCAGCACGTCATGTGCCTCATAATACTGGCCGCTATTAAAGCAATCGAAATACCCCAGATAATGAGCGGGCCGGTCGGCGTGGTGAAACGCGGCGATTCGGTCGGCGATTTTGGGTGACTTTTTCGACATCGGCGGTGTGATCCTGAGGGAAAAAAGCTACCTCCGCCAGCATCGTGTCTCGCAATCGCAGTTGCCCCAGCGTGGGACCTTCCCTTAAAAAGCGCGCGGATGTCCTCCAAGAACTCACACGTGTTCGATCTCGGTTCCTGGGTTGCCGCTAAAACCAAGGCGACCGATGCCGCGCTCGACCACTTCCTTCCACCTGCCAAGACCCGGCCAAGTACCATCCACAAGGCCATGCGTTACTCGCTATTCGCCGGTGGTAAACGGATGCGCCCGGCGTTGGTGCTGGCAGCCGCCGAGGCTTGCGGTGGAATCGAGACCCAAGCCATGCCACTCGCTTGTGCTGTGGAATGCATCCACACCTATTCGCTGATTCACGACGATCTTCCAGCCATGGATGACGATGACTTCCGCCGTGGCAAACCTACCAACCACAAGGTGTTTGGCGAAGGAATCGCCGTTTTAGCTGGGGATGCGCTGTTGACTCAGGCCTTTGAAATCGCCGCTCAATGCCAATCCTGGCCCAGATATTCCCACCAGGATGTCATTCTAGAGCTCGCGCGGGCGTCCGGTTCTCTCCACCTGATCGCCGGTCAGGTGGCGGATCTGGAGGGCGAAGGTAAACCGGTGACCGCAGCCCAGCTGCGCTACATCCACGAACGCAAGACCAGCGCGTTGTTATGTTGCGCGGTTCGATTGGGCGCCATGAGCGCTAATGCCACTCCCACTCAGTTGTCGGCTCTGACCGACTTCGGCTATCACGTCGGCTTGGCCTTTCAGGTGATCGACGACATTTTGGATGTCACCCAAACGAGCGAACAGTTGGGCAAAACGGCAGGCAAAGATGTGGCAACTCAAAAGGCCACCTACCCCGCCATCCTGGGATTGGAACGTTCAAAAAAGGTGGCGCGCCAATTGACCGACAAAGCTTACGCGGCGCTTAAACCATTCCGCGGTCGCGCCCTGGCATTGGAAGCACTTGCCCGATATTTGTTGGAACGCGATCGGTGATCCTTCTCGCCGGTGAACTTAGCCAGGCTGAATGGCTTACACCGGCGGTCGAATTGCCACCACGATCATGGCTGCTAGCCTCTGGGCATGGCGTTTGAATCCTTTCGAGATTGGATCCAGCAACTCGAGCGCGCCGGCGAGCTGAAACGCATTCGCCAGCCATTGGCCACTGAACTCGAAATCACCGCGCTGGCGGATCGCGAAATGAAATCGCCAGGCGGTGGTAAAGCCTTGTTGATCGAGCACCCCACCATCGGCGGTAAACCCAGCCCATTCCCGGTCGCCATCAATACCCTCGGTTCTTGGAAACGCATGGCTATGAGCATGGGCGCAGATACTGTAGACGAGGTCGCCAAGGATCTCGGAGCGCTGATGAAGGCTAAGCCTCCCACCAGTCTGAAGGAAACGATGCAATTGCTCTCGCTGGCACTCGATCTCAGGCATGCGCGCCCCAAGACGGTTCGCGACGGCCCCTGCAAGGAGGTCATCCATCGATTCGACGAACCGATCACCCTCCCGATGACACCACCCTCCGCCGTCACGAGCGCCGAGCTCAAGACTAGTCCCAGGGGTGAGGTGATTCTGCCAGCCACGCCTGCCGTTCCACCCACGCTTCTGGAGTTGCCCATCCTCAAATGTTGGCCCCTCGATGGCGGACGCTTCATCACCTTGCCGTGTGTCGTCACACGGGATCCAGACACTGGGGAGCGTAATGTCGGCATGTACCGCATCCAGATCTACGATCCGCAAACCACTGGCATGCACTGGCAGTTGCAGAAGGTCGCCGCCCGCCATGGTCGGCGCTATTATGAGACTGGCACCCGGATGCCGGTCTCGATCTTCCTGGGTGGCGATCCCATGTATCCCTTCGCCGCGACGGCGCCATTGCCAGATGGTCTCGATGAATTCCTATTGGCGGGTTATCTGCGCAAGAAATCCATTGAGTTGATCCGATGCGAAACCAATGACCTCGAGGTGCCGGCCAACGCGGATTTTGTCATCGAAGGTTACATTGACCCCAAGGAACCATTGCGCGACGAAGGACCATTTGGAGATCACACCGGTTACTACACGCTGCCGGAGCCGTATCCCGTGTTCCACGTGACGGCAATCACGCATCGCCGCGACGCCATTTATCCCGCGACGATCGTGGGTTTGCCGCCCATGGAGGACTTCTATATCGGAGCGGCCTCGGTGAAGTTGTTCTTGCCGATCTTCAAAATGAACTTCCCCGAGATCGTGGACATCGCGTTGCCGGCCGAAGGGGTGTTTCACAATTTGGTGTTCGTCAGTATCCGGAAGACTTACCCGATGCAGGCCTTCAAGATCATGCATGGACTCTGGGGCATGGGCCAGATGATGTTCACCAAGTACATCGTGGTGGTGGACGATGACGTGGACGTGCACAACACCAGTGATGTTTTGTTCCGGATGTGCGCGAACACGGATCCCGAGCGTGACAGTATTTTCACCAAGGGACCCGCAGATGTATTGGATCATGCGACCAGCGAGATCGCGATGGGCACGAAGCTGGGGATCGACGCCACGCGCAAACTGGCTGGGGAGGGTTTCAATCGGCGCTGGCCGCCACTGATCCGCATGGACGACACGGTGAAGGCCCGCGTCGAGAAGATCCTGAACGGGTGAGCGAGGTTTGCTATTGTGGGGATGTCGGATCGACTGTGGTTGCGAGGCGGATTCCCACCGAACCTCCTGTATGGAGTGCTATGGAGTCCTTCGAGTGGCGTCGCGCGTTCATCCGCACATACCTGGAGCGAGACATTCCGCAACTCGGGCCGGGGGTGCCCGCGGAGACGCTGCGGCAGTTCTGGACAATGCTGGTACACGAGCAGGACGGCATGATTCATGCGGCGAAGCTTGCCGGAGCCCTGGCAGTGAGCGGCCAGACCGTCCGGCGCTACCTGGATCAGCTGCGAGGCCACCCCGAAGGCGATTTCAAAACCAAGTAAGACCCCAATCTTCACCAGAATCGCTCGACGCCATAACCGTCAAAGGTCGGATCACAACTCAGCAACTTCCGCTTCTCGCACCGAGCTTGGGCGACCAAGAGCCGATCAAAGGGATCGCGATGATGCCAAGGAAGCTTGGAAACCGCGGCGCAATGCGCTGGCTCCAGGTCAAGGCGCTGTATTCGATTGCGAGTCATCTCTGCTGGAATCAGACGCTCCCAACTCGCGCCGAGGTGAAAATCTCGTCGGTTGAGACTCAGCTTGATACCGATTTCCCAAAGCGACGCCGTACTCCAAGCGACATCGTCCACCGTTAGAAGTAGCCTTCGGGCACTTTCCGGCAGGCGCGGATCGTCGGCGATCATCCAAAGGATCGCATGGGTATCGAGGAGCAGTTTCATGCCTCGAGTTTGGCGGGACCTTTCACGCCCTCGGAAAGCTTCGAAGGTGAGTAGTCCTCAAAGTCTTCCAAGGACTTATCGAATGAAGAACCCATCACCAACCCCAACGACTTGAGTCCACCTAACCGACGGACAGGGAGTTTTTCACGAACCACCTCCAACCGAACCATCGGCTCCTTTCGATTCGCTATGATAATTTCCTCACCGTTGAGGGCTTGTTGGATCAGGCTGGAAAGGTGGGTCTTGGCTTCGTGGATTGAAACGGTCTTCACCCAATAAACTTAGTCATATGACTAAGTCATGTCAACGCGGGCACTGCCCAAGTGGTGTTCGTACTCCTCAGCGTTACACTGCGGCAGTGGCACTTGTGGAAAGATGGGCGTGAGACTCCTTCCGCCTGCGCTCCCTGATGGGTGAAACGTCGCAAGCACTCAGCAACCTCTTCGAGAGATTGACACCGTCCAGCGGGGGGGATGACCGGCGACTGATGGCGCTCATCCGGCGCGAAACGACGTCTGGACCCAACCCAACCCCTTCGCGCCAGGTGGGCAAGACCACTTTGGATTTAGCGCTATGCGAAGGGCAGCCCTCTCTGTACCTCGAAATAGACTTAAAATTACCAGGCGACCTTGCCAGGCTCGCCGAACCGCAATTGTTCCTCTCCCGCAATGCGGACAAACTGGAGGTGCTGGATGAGATTCAGCGAGCGCCTAGGCTTTTCATCGAGGCGGTCAGCCTGCTCCGCGCGGTGGGTCTTCGGCGAGGCCACCCTGAGCGCGCAGTCAAAACCAAGCGATCACCAGAAATACTGTCAAAAAATGCGATTTAATCCCCAAGCTTCTTCTATGGAAATCGTCCGTAATTTGGCGGAGCTAATCCGGCTTAGGTTGGTGAGAGGCGTTGGACCGGCATGGATTCGCAATTGTGCGAGGCGGTCCGGGAAATGCTGATTTCTAAATCTGAGAGCCTTAAGAACATGAACTCCAAATTTCAATGGGCGGCGAGCGGTTTGTTCGGGGCCTGCGCTGTTGCCGTGTGCGCCGGCACACCCACCCTTGCATACCCGACGGGCGGCACCATGGGTGGACCCGTGGTGGTGATCCCCACAATTCAGTCCTTGCCGAATCTTTTAGTGACGCGCATCGACCTGGATCAAAGTGGGTCGGGCTCCGTGTTCGTGGGCCAAGGCTCTTCAAAAACGACATATGTCCGTCTGAAGCTCCAGCTTTCCAACAATGGCGGTTCATCTGCATCCCCGGGCAAGGTCACGATCCGGACTTTTCAACAATACGGGGTCCAGACTCGTACAACTACTTATACGATTCCAGGTGTCATCGGTGCCAATGGATCCACCTCCGTGACCGTTCTCGCTCCCATCGAGCGAATCGCCAAGGGGTGGGAAACCGGATTCATTTTTGAAGTCCAAGTGGATTCCTGGAACGTCGTTCGCGAATCAAACGAAACGGACAATTTGAGCATCGTGTATGGCAACTATGGACAGGACCTGTTGGGACAATACCTCAATTGGGTTGAAAGGGCCATCGGTCGAGGTCAATCGTCTATCCCGAAACCAAAACCAATCAGGGATCCTGGGTTCTTCATTCCTCATACGATCCCAACCGTCCAAAAGGGATTACTCTTTCGCTGAGTGGCGGCGGTTGTCGTGATCTTAGCTTCACGGGCGGGGATTTCCCATAGCGTGCCAGACCGATCGGATCGGCTCTGGCACGCCTCTCAGGGCAGGATTCCTGTCATAGCCACCTGCGCTCACCACCTCAAATCCCTCGCTATTCCAGATCATGAGCACAGAGTCGTTCTGCGACAGGTCGAAGCTTTCAATAGGGTAAGGTTCTCGAGATACAACCGTTTGCCGCATCGTCGCCATGTTCCAGAAGCGGATGGTCTGGTCATTGCTGGTCGAAACCAGAGTTCGATTGTCAGAGCTGAATTGGAGCCCCAGGATTGCCGCCTGATGGCCAATCAGTACGCCAGAAGCCATCCCATCCATCGTACGGACAATCTCGATTCGATTCTCAAAGGTTCCCAGCGCGCAAAGAGTTCCGTCCGGGGAAAGTGCCGGTGACTCCGAATAGGTCGCGGAGATCTTGCGCACCCTCCGCGTCGTTAGATCGAGGACTCGCACCCCGTCCTTGAAGGTCGCCAAGAGAACATTCGCGGCCCGAGCAAGGACGAAAAACTCCACCGGCTCATCGCCAAATGGGTGGTAAGATTCGCCGGTGTCCAGATTGAACAAGGTGAAAGCCTCGAATTCCTCATCGGGACTAGGCCGCAGAATCGCCAACCAATCTCCCCCGGTGGACAAACCGACCGAGTGGCTTCCCACATCTTTGCCAATCTTGAATGCCCGGATGAGCGTAGCGTTCCTGACATCCCAGAGCTCGAACTCCTGTGTCGCCTTGTAACCGAGGAGCCACTGTCCGTCGGGCGAAAACGCAATCGGAGTCAGAAGGAACTCCTGTGAAAAAATCCCGTTCGTGAGATTCCAAAGCCGCACACGGGTTCCTACGAGCTGATCAACCGAGGACGGAATCACCGCCCACGCGCCATCCGGCGACAAAATCGGGCTGCTCAAGCCGAGATAGGATCTCGCCAACGGACTGGTCGCAAACCGCCCGTGACGTCTTTCCCCAGGACTCCACGTTCGGACCGTGCCATCCTCCGAACACGAAACCACCGAGTTGCGATCGGGGAACGAATCGACCCCGGTAATTTGCCCCCGGTGGCCATGCTTGGAAAACACCGTCCTCCATGTCGTCGTGACCGGATCCACTCTCGAGAAGTGCACGCGGAGATCGGTGGCCGTGCTAAAGAGCCAAGTTGCGTCCGGGGAGAATGTCAGGAAGCTTGCTTCGGATATTCCGGGAATCGAGCCAACACCCCTCGGATTGCCAATTTGGCGAAGTTCAACGCTGCTGGAGCGATCTACGCCCCGCGCAATCCATCCATCGCGAGAGGAGAAGGCGGCTGTGGAAACCTGTCGTTCCCCCGACAAAAGGGGGCGTGCTTCAAGCGATTTGAGATTCCACTCCCACACCGATCCATTTCGATCCATACAGGTCAATTGATCCGGCGTGTCCCAGCGCGCTAGAGCACCACCTATGCCTAGATGCGTGGCCACCGTCGAGGACCTCCGAAGACTCCAAACATTCAAGGCGACGAGCTCGTTCCCACGAGATTCCGGAACGTCGCAGTGCGCTACCCTATCCCCGTCGGGTGAAAGGACGAAGTGGGTGCAATTGCCGATCGGCCATACCTCGATTTTGGAACTGCCTGGAAAATAGCGCACCAACCCATTCGTCGCATTCAGCAACACCGAGTTGCCATCTGGATGCCACCGCGCCACGCGCGAGTACCGCCGCGGAGGGATCGGGACGCGAAATTCTGGTCCGCCATTGGTGAATGCGCGAACGACAAGGTTGCTGACCCCAACCGCCGCAAACCGGGTTCCAGTCGCGTCGAGCACGATGTTTCTCAGTGGTCCCGCCTTGAGATCCAGTGTGTGGTCGTCATCCGCCTCGGCTCGCGATTTTACGTATCCCCAGTCCACGGATCGGAGATCTTCCTCGCCTCGCGCGGGACGAACCTGATCCAGAAGTTCGAGCGCGAAACCAAGATTGCCATCCGCCAAAGCGCGATTTGAGGCCGAAACGTTCGCCACGTAGTTGAACAGTTGGGCCTGTCGTCGAGTGGTCCTGGAGTTGGCCGAGTTCACCAGCGCGGCGATTCCCGCCCCGATGGCGCAAACACCCAGCACGAGCGCGAAAGTGAGTGCTCGGTGTCGCGAAACCCATCGCCAGGCCTTCTCCCCGGCGCCCATTGGTCGCCCCGTCACGGGCTCGCCCCTCTGGAAGCGACGGAGCTCCTCCGCGAGCGATTCCGCCGTCCCATATCGCCTCGTTCGATCCTTGCTCAGGCACTTCATCGCCACCGTCTCGAGATCGATTGGCACACTGGGCACCAGCACGCGGATCGGCGTTGGGTCGGATTTCAACACCTGCTCCAACAACAATGGAACCGTCGGGGCGTCGAAGGGAGGCCGGCCCGTCAAAAGGAAATACAGGATTGCCCCCATTCCGTATATATCCGACCGGACCTCAACCTGTCCCAATCCGGGGTCCGCCTGTTCCGGAGCCATGAACGCCGGCGTTCCCAAGATTTGACCAGTAAGGGTCAGGTCCTGCGTCGAGTCCGTTCGCCGGGCCAAACCAAAGTCCAATACCTTCACTCGCCCCCCGGTGTCGAGCAGAACATTCGATGGCTTCAGGTCTCGGTGGATCAGGGCTCGTGAATGGGCGTGGGCGATGGCTTCGCAGATCTCCAGACAAAGTCTGGCCGCCAGGCTCGCCTTGGCCGGCCGATCAGCGAAACTGGAGAGACTCTTGCCACCCACGAATTCCATGGCGATGAAGGATTGTCCCTCGAACACGCCCGCCTCGTGGATCGCGACGATGTTTGGATGTTGCAGCGATGCAACCATCATCGCCTCGCTCTGGAATCGCAGGACCTCAATCGGGGCCGAGAACAGTCCGCCTTGGAGAACTTTCAACGCCACCATTCTTCCGAGCTTCTTGTCCCACGCCTTGAAGACGATCCCCATCCCCCCGCGCCCCACCACTCCGTGAGTCTGGTAGCCGCCGAATTCCCCCTCGCAGTCCCCCGCCAAGGCCCTCGAATCACAGCTCCCTCCGGCATGGCACTCCCCTAGGTGCTTCCCCACGCATACTGGGCAAAATGGATTCCTCTCGCCGGTCTCCATGGCTGCACCACAGCGAGGACATGGAGTGGGATTGGTCATGATATAGTCCTGGTTTGGGTGGGAATCCGAGCCCCAAATCCCCGAGTCTCAGGAGGTCCGATAGAATTCACGCCGTTCCTCCTGGAAACTCGAATGCGAGCCGACGGTCTTCCGGATTTCGTCGTCGATCAAGTCGCTTAACTCTTTCTTCAAGCGAAAGACCGTCACCCGGATGGTGTTCTGGGTCAGGCCCAATTGCCCCGCGATCCGCGCGTAGTCTTCCGCGTCCGGGCCCGATAAACAGGGCAGTAACGCCTCGAACAACGGCCCCTTCCCCCGCGCCTTGCATTGCCCGCGCAACTCGCCAATCGCCGATGTAATTACGATCCTGCGCCAATGCTGGTCACATGCCTCGTCCGGCGACAAGTTCGAGGAGCTTCCTCGTGCGGGGATACCCTCCGCCTCCTCCACTCCGATCGGTGTGAACTCCACCCCGCCCCCACGCTTCGCTGCGTTGCGCTTCTCCACGTCGTTCCTCAGGAAATTGGCCAACGCGGCCTTCAGGAACGTTCGGAATTTACCCTTCTCTGGCGACAAGTGCGCGATGTCCCCACGACGCAGCAATCGCTGGATGAAATCCTGCACCAAATCCTCCGCCTCCTCAGGTCCGTAACCGAGCTTGCGCGAGTATGTGACGAGCGGGGGACGATACTTGGTGAGCAGTAGATCCAGGGCATCCTCGCCATCCCTCGTGAGCCCGTTTTCCCCGGCCGCCAAAACCAAACTCCATTGCGTCTTCTCAAATTTAGCCGACTCCCATTCACTCATGATTCAAGAGCGATACGGCGCGGCTGGTGTCTTTGCAATTCGTATCTTCCCCCGTATCTTCCCTCGGCATCCTTGCGGTTCTCTGCGCTCGGCCTGACCAACAGCTCCTTCCGCTCGCGGTCGCGGGCGGGAGGCGCAACGCTAGAGGCAAGATTCCCCACCGGGATGGCCCAGCAGGGAATCGCCCGACGTCACGCTGCTTTCCTTCCGGCGTGGATCGGCTCAACGAGGCACGTTGATCCGAATGCGCCTGGAATAGTTGTTGGATTCGTCGGATTCCCTCACAGCATTCGTGGCATCCACCACGATATCCACCTCGCACAGCCTACCCCGCGAGCTCGACGGCACGACGACCGCGCCAGAGATCGTGAGGCTCGAGCGCGCCCCCAACCTTTCAACCCAGTGCCCATAACTCGACGACGAATTCCGGAATGGCAGGAAATCGGGAATATCACCTCCGCCCACGCGCCAGAGATAGGGCGATACCAGGAAGCGCCCGGCCGGGACCTTGCCTGAATTGTCGATGATGAGTCGGATGGGATAGCTGACCGAGCCCCCTGGGAGAACGTTCGGGGCACCCAGGACTATCGAACTTATCTTGAGGTCGGGCTTCAGCAGTATGGGAGCCGGGATCACGGGGAGCAGTCCCGAGGACTGCGCATGGAGCATGGGACGCATCCAAAGGGTGAGTCCCATGCACGCCATTGCGATGACACGGGGCAGTGCCGTCAGGGTGCGTGAGTGGGTGTTTGAGGGGAATTTAGTATTCATAATGCGGGATCAATATGGATTTGGAGTTCGCCCGGACGACGGTTTGGCGCCAGCGGGCCGATATCACTACACATCATTCAGCAGGGGATTCGGCCGGGAATTACACAGGTTCTGGGGTGGATGATTTCACAACGGACGCGTTGATGAAGGCATCGTTGTAATTATGACAGACGTATCCTGCTCCTACGATTGGCGGGTTGCAGGGGCGTTCGGCCGAAGTTGGGTTAAGGCGCCTCGACGGCCCGCCACTTTGAACTATTAACAAATATAAAATAATATAATTATGTCCTACTCACTCAACATATCCCAACGTTCCCCTACCACCTGGTTTCGTCACCTCTTCGAAGGCTCGTCGAGTTCAAGCACCTCGGGCTGGCTCCGCCTCGTGAAGTGCCTCTTGCTCGCCCTGAGCATTGGCAAGCTTGCAAGCGAGCCCGCTCAGGCCCAGGGCAGCTTCAGTTGGTTCCAAACGTCGGCGCAGGGATTCGGGGATGCCGCCGCCGCACCAGATGGGAAATTGTGGCTCGCGGGGAAGAATGGTACCATCTGGTATACCCCGGATGGATTCAACTTCCAGCAAGTCGCCGGCGGTGGCTTCAAGCGAGTCACCGTGGCCCCAAACAACTCCCTCTGGGCCGTGGGCTTCAATGGTACACTGTGGCGTCGTTCTCCCAACGGCTTGTGGACCGAGTCCATCGCGACAGGCATCATCGACGCCACCGTCGCCCCGTCGGGCGTCGTGTATGCAGTTCGCGGCGACGGCGGCATCCAACGAACCGTGGATGGAGTCTCTTTCACCTCGATATCGGGCAGCGGATTTGTCCGCGCCGCTGCCGGGCCGGATGGCTCCCTCTGGGCCGTAGGAGGCAATGGCACACTCTGGCGCCGGTCGGCGTCTGGGGTCTGGTCCCAGAGTTCGGCCAGTGGAATGGCCGATGTGGCCGTGGATGCCTTCGGAGCCATCTGGGTCGTCGGACTCAATGGCACCGTTTGGTACAGCCAAAACGGCTCCTCATTCAACCAGGTCCCAGCCGGCGGATTCGGCAGCGTCGCCGCAAGCATCTACCAAAGTGTCAACATGGCTTGGGCTGTGGGCATCAATGGCTCCGTCTGGCGTTGCACTCGGAATCCTTGATTCCTGGAGCACTCTCAATTGAGCGGTGTCGCGCGGTCGGGGTGTTTCCACACCCCGGCTTTTTGGTTCACACCAGAGGAAGGAGGAAGGAGGCGGAAGGTCTCTGCCGAACCACCGATCTTTACGCGCTGGGCAACGTTCTGTGCGAAGCCGCCTTCGGCAAAGACCGCCATGACTTCCCTCAACTCCCGTCCGACCTGGCGAAGCGGTCTGACCAGGCATGCCTGCTCGAACTCAACGCCAGCATTGCCCGCGCCTGCGCGCTTGATCCGAAGCCACCGCACTCCAGTGAGGAGGGGATGTTTGCCAAAGGCCAGGCTCCCGGCTGGATGGCAGCCCGACATCCCACTCGATTCCGGGACCTGGATACGGTAGTCAGCGGTGTGATTCCGAACGTTCCGCCAACTCCTCATGCGATGTCGTGCCAGCAGTTGCTGGAGCACGTCGGGGTGGATGCATCGAAGGGATTGGATGCCGAGGTGGTACGCCAGCGGCTTGACCACTTTGGTCCAAACCGGCTTCCGGAGGCCCCGCGGCGATCGCTGTGGCGGGTGGTCTTGGCGCAGTTCCAAAGCCCCCTGATCTATCTGTTGCTGATCGCGGCCGTCCTGGCCTTCTCGTTGGGCAAGCATGAGGACGCCATCGTCATTCTGGTGGTGGTGTTGATCAACGCGGTGATTGGGACGTTCCAAGAGGGTCGGGCGGAACGATCGATGGAATCCCTGCGCCGATTGTCTGCCTTGCGGGTGCGGGTGTTGCGTCAAGGCATTGAGCAGAGCGTGGAGGCGTCGCATTTGGTGCCCGGTGATATTCTTCTGGTGGCTGCGGGAGACGCCGTGGGCGCGGATGCCCGGTTGCTAGAAGCGGTCGCGTTGGAAGCGGCCGAAGCGGCGTTGACGGGAGAATCCGTCCCCGTTTCGAAGCAGACGGCCGAATTGCCAGTAGATACCTTGTTAGCGGACCGTCGCAACCTGATTTACTCAGGGACGCACCTGACACAGGGCAGTTTCAAGAAAAGTGGTTTGGCCGGATTGGTTGAAGGATGGACCCGCGGAAGAACAATAGGCAGGCGGGATATTGAGAACTCGGCTGATTTTTCACAATGGCCACGCTTGAAAGTAAGCGCATGGCTTCTT
>SXGU01022437.1_pt1 | contig 29519 bp, 21 predicted proteins | sample 3174531 | NCBI WGS metagenome assembly SXGU01 (sample SAMN11356863, study PRJNA531348) | freshwater metagenome | isolation source: freshwater sample F1-140 | place: China: Fuxian Lake, Yuxi | collected 2017-12-25 | reverse complement strand
CGCAATATGCGCGATCGATCAGCGGGCAGCAATCGAGCCTCGATCAAGAACGCGATCAAGCACGCGCGGAACAACTGCTCCAGCGCGGCGTGTTTGCCAGCGCAAGGCGCGTCTGTCGTGCCGCGTTGATCTTGAGTGAGTCGCGTCCCGTCATCATCGGTGGATGCGGTCGAAGCGGGACAACGTTGTTGCGCGCGATTCTCGATTCACATCCGATGCACAGGCGCACTACAGCGCCACACTGTTTGCGCGGTGATTCACACGGCAACGCTTATAGGCTTTTGCTTGGGCGTTGCCTGAAAAGTGCAGGCGTATGTTTTCCAAAAAAATTGAAAGCCATCAAGGAACTTCGGACATCCACGAGGCTGGGTCCTTACCCATTTTTTCGCCTAAATCAGCGAGGTTTTCCATTGTTTCCTTAATGAATATGCCTTCTTTTGGCGGGCGCCACGAATCAGGAATGGCGACAAGATGAACCTCGCATTTACCTTCGCCGCGCAACGTGGTCAACTCCGCGTGCGACACTAAATGGCGCAAGCCAACAATAGTGGCGGCGCGAATTCCAACTTCAACGCTGCGACCAATGATGGCTGGCCAGGTTGGCTGAACGATTTGCGGCACCGCGTTGAATTGATTGTTGAGAATGACCCAGTAGCGCGTGGTGGGAATTGGCAAATCAGGATGCAAGCGCTTCCAAGTCACGCCAAAAGAATTTTCGCGCTTCATACGCGCGCCGTACATGACGTTGCCCACCACGCCGCCGTCGCAATACAGGCTTCCATTGATTTCACGTGGTGGAAACGCTCCGGGAATTCCGCTTGAAGCAAGAAGCATTCGATTCAGCGTTTCGTAGTCACCGCTTTTGTTGGCGCGAATAGCCTCCTCTGAAACGGCGAACGCGCGCGGTTGCCCCAGGTCCAAGTCGGTGGTGTTCACAGCCAACACGCGGCCGTCCTGCGCTTCTTTTGCCATAGCGGCCACCATTTTTGAATCTATGGCGTCGCGCAATTCACGCTCTAAACCAGGGACTTCGGCGAATGATTCATTGGCGGGCAGAAAGAAAAGAAGCCCGCGAGATTTCACCATGTCCGCTTGGGGATTGCGATACAAATTCACAACCTGATCAATGCTTTCGGTTGTGCCCACAAAGATAAACGGCGCGATAAGCGCGCCGGTGCTGACTCCGCTGACCACATCAAACTTTGGCATTGCCATCGGCCCCGCGGGAAGCGTGTGCCAGCCCTTGAGATATCCCGCGCCAAACGCGCCCCAATCGCCGCCGCCTGAAATCACAAGCACATCCAGCGTGACTGGAACTTTGGTCTTGCCATCAGAGAAATCCTTTTGCTTGGCTTGCTGCAATTGCGATTGTGAAAGAAAGAATGTGTATCGGCTCTGATGTGAAGGCCGAAGGCCGAAGAACGAGAATTCATAGTCAAAGGTGGTCCGAGGCCTGACGCACTTCGATCCTGCGTCTGCCAAGCCCAAGATGCACGCCTAGCATTCCGCCTCTATGAGAAATTATGTGATCGCAGGTGGTAGTTCTGGAATCGGCAAGGCTCTGACCGAGCAACTGCTTGCCGACGGTCACAGCGTGTATGTCCTTGCTCGCTCCTCCCGAACGTTGGAGCAGCACCCCAATCTTCATTTCACTGAAACGGATTTCGGCGTCCCGTCCCCCACAATCCAAGGGATGCCCGAAGAGATTCACGGCCTTGCGTATTGCCCTGGAAGCATCCAGTTGATGCCGTTTCACCGCATCAAGGAGGATCTCTTTCAAAGCGACTATCGAATCAATGTGCTTGGCGCAGTGCATCTGATTCAGGCGGCGTTACCCGCTTTGAAAAAGGCCGGGCAATCCTCCATAGTCCTGTTCAGCACTGTGGCCGTGCAAACTGGTATGCCATTTCATGCTTCGATCGCAACGGCAAAGGGAGCCATTGAGGGTCTCACCCGATCGCTCGCGGCGGAGTTTGCATCCTCGGGCATACGCGTGAATGCCATTGCTCCATCGCTGACGCAGACGCCATTGGCTGATCGACTGCTTAATACTCCGGAAAAATTGGACGCATCCAACAAGCGACATCCCATCGGCCGCGTCGGTCAACCCGACGAGGTGGCGGCTCTCGCTGCGCTATTGCTGAGCGAGAAGGGATCCTGGATGACCGGACAGATCCTCCACCTTGATGGAGGGATGGGGCAGTTGAGAGTGTTTGCCTGATGCAACACTTCAGTACCAAAGAACGAAAATGCGAAAGCCCATAATGACTCGACGCATTATGCTCTGGTACCGAAATGACCTGCGGGTCCACGACCACGAGGCGCTTCACTGCGCCGTTCGTGAAGGCGCGCAGATTCTGCCGGTGTTCATCGATTCCCCAACACTCGGGCGCCACCCCCTTCCAGGGAATCCTCACATCCCCAGCTTTCGTAGGAAGTTTCGTCTTGAATCGCTCATTGAACTCGACCAGCGTTGGCGTGAATGGAACGGTTCGCTAGTTGTTATGAGTGGCGAGCCGGATCAGGTGATCCCGCACCTATGCGCGAAGTACGGAATCGACGAGGTGTTCCTCAACGCCGAAGCGTCGGATGATGAGTATCGACAGTACCAACAGCTTGCGCGCAACCTGCAGTCGGCACCAACTTCGTGCAGGCTTTTTTATGGCGCATCTATGATTCACCCTGAAGATCTCCCCTTCGAACTTCAGGATCTTCCCGACATTTTTACTCAATACCGCAAACTTGTCGAAGCACGACTGCGTGTACGCGCTTGCTTCGCAACGCCCACCGCAGTGCAAGCACTGCCTCATCAAGAGACCCCGTTCGAACCACAATTACCCCAGACAATTGTCGATGTGCGGAGTGCCCTGCCATTCCAAGGCGGCGAATCTGCAGGTCACCACAGGCTTCAGCACTACCTGTGGGAATCGGATGCAATTCGCACATACAAGGAGACCCGCAATGGACTGATCGGTACGGATTATTCATCCAAGTTGAGTCCGTGGCTCGCAAACGGATGCCTTTCTGCACAGCATGTGTTTCATGAAGTGCGTCGATACGAGACCGAGCGCGTTGCAAACGACAGCACCTACTGGATGATCTTTGAATTGCTCTGGCGCGACTACTTCCGATTGGTGATGGAAAAGTTCGGCACCGCCCTGTTCTCACTTCAAGGCATTTCCCCCCGCAATGCAAGCCCGCCTCGAGGGCGCCACATCGGTACATTCGAGAAGTGGGTGAATGGAAGGACGGGAGATCGATTCATTGATGCGAATATGCGCGAGTTGCTGTCAACCGGATTTATGAGCAACCGCGGAAGGCAGAATGTGGCGAGCCATTTCGTGCACGATCTTGGAATGGACTGGCGTCTCGGAGCCCAATACTTTGAGGAACTCCTAGTGGATTACAACGTGTATTCCAATTGGGGCAATTGGGCTTATGTAGCGGGAGTTGGCAACGACCCGCGCGAGAATCGACGGTTCAACATCGCTCGACAAGCCAATATGTACGACCCCGCAGGTACTTACCAGGCACTTTGGCTTGATTGAATTTGCGTCGGCTATGCCGACAATTGCTTTTTGCACCCCACGTGACGAATCGAGAAATCTATGAGCGAACCATCCAACTTTTACCTGCCAACAAGTGAACCGCAGCGAGTGGTTTTACATAACGAGATCCACAGTCGCCCTTCAGCTACGTTCAAGCTTCCGGCTCTGATCGTGTATGTCGCGGTCCTAAATGCACGGATCAGTATTTCCGATGAATGCCGGCATCTGCGTACTTTGAAGGATCATCAAGACCTGACCGCAGAGCACTTGAGTGGTAATTTTTTACAACTTCAGTGTGGTCATTTCAAAGTCATCTGGGAGCGGCATACCGAATTCACCTGTTACACCATCATTCAACCACTTCCAGCGGATGCCCGCTGGGGCAGTCAGTTGCCTGAACTCGCAAGTCAAGTGGCAACGGGTGTTGATTGGCTGAGGAACATTCCGGGAAAGACGATTACAGCAATTCAACTCGCCATGCTGAATGAAGGTATGAATGACCCCGATGCCATCTTCAAGGCCAAGCAGTGGCTCGGTGAAGGAACGGTGATCGGCGGAACGCTGGGGCGTACGACGGGCGATCAACCGCATTCACACCTGATCACCAACCTGCGGATTGGCGATGATGGATTTACCCGAATTCTGGTACTGACCTCTCCGCTCACCTCGGAGAACCGTGCAGGTCGCGTTGCACAAAGACTGCTTGAGTTAGAAACATATCGAATATTGTCCCTACTCAGCTTGCCGATTGCCAAGGAATTGGGCAGCAAACTCTTTGATGCGCAGTCGCAGTTGGTGGATATTACTGCACGGATTCAGGCTAACACCGACAGCGACGAATCGCTGCTCAACAATTTGGCTCAATTGGCAGCACAGGTAGAAAGCGCCACGGCAGAACACAGCTATCGCTTCAGCGCAGCCCGCGCCTACGACGCCATAGTGCGCGAGCGAATGTCGCAGATGCGCGAGAAACCATTCGCGGGCATCCAGACATTTTGCGAATACCTTCAACGGCGTTTGGCACCAGCGATAGCCACGGTGAATGCCACATCCGAACGATTGGAAGCACTGGCTGAACGGGTGGCACGTGCGAGTGCATTGCTGCGAACACGAGTGGAAATTGCAACCGAGGCTCACAACCAGCAGTTGCTGGAAAAATTAACTCGAGGCCAGGCGTTGCAGCTCCGATTGCAATCAACTGTCGAGGGTCTCTCTGTTGCTGCCATTACCTATTACGTGGTGAGTCTGATCTTTTATCTCGGGAAGGCGATGAAAGCCTCTGGCATCGACCTGAATCCAGAAATGCTGGCAGGATTCAGTGCGCCTTTCGTTTTGGTGTTGAGCTGGAGGATGATCCAGAAAATTCACCGAAGCATTAGAGGTCAGGGATGAGCAAGTCCATGTTTCGCTTGTGGAAGAATCGTAAAGAGAATGAGGTCGTGTGAGAGTCGGCGGCAATAGCGCAGCAGGAGCGTGCTGTGTTCACAAGCCCAGCGGTGGAAATCATCAAGCATTCAGCGCTCAAGGCGCGGCGCATCCCCTCGCGATCGTGGTGCAAGCTGATCAAGCTTCATCATCAAATTTTCGGAGGTTATGCATACATTCAAATACAGTCGCGAGTAGGCGCCGCGACCAAGGAAGTTGAACGCACGCAAATAGTTCCTCTTGAAAGGCGGGGCTCAGTTGCTGGGCTCCAACGGCGTGCGAGATGGGTTGAAATCCAGAAAATTGGTCAGAATTTACTTTGACGAAAATCCGAAAGCCTAAAAAAAATAACCCAGTCATGAGACTGGGTTACTTGATTCAAACAAATTAAAAGCTGATTACGAAATCAATACTTTCCCTTTGTGCCAGCGTCTGGAGTCGCAACAGCGGACTTCTTTGCTGGTGGCATAATGACAGTGTCGATCACATGAATCACGCCATTACTCGCAAGAATGTCAGTCTTGACTACTGTGGCGCTCTTATTGAGCATTACTTTGCCATCAACAATCTCAATTTTGACTGGTGCACCTTCAACCGTCTTGACTTCCTTGAGCTTGACTACATCGGCTGCTAAAACTTTGCCAGCCGCAACGTGATAGGTCAAGATTGCCGCAAGTGCCTTTGGATCCATTTTCAATGCGGCGATGGTTTCTGGTGGCAGCTTGGCAAAGGCTTCGTCGGTTGGGGCGAAGACGGTAAAGGGTCCTGCACTGTTAAGAGTGTCAACCAAGCCAGCAGCGGTAATCAATTCGCACAGTGTTTTGAATTGTCCAGCGTCCTTAGCGGTTTGAACAATGGTTACAAGCTTTGCTGTTTGCGACGCGGGAGCCGCTGGAGCGGTTACAGGCTTGGAGTCTTGCGATGCGTTCAAGACAAGGCAAAGTGAGGTGGTGGTGAGTAATGAGGCAACGGCGAACGATTTGACAAACATTTTAAATCTCCTAAACGGGTGAATCCCAGTTATTGTTTGGCACGCGCCAAAAAAATTGGCTTAAATACTATGCACGAACTTGGTGGCCAACACTTGAATTCCATTGTTTTGAAGCGTCGCATTGAATCACGTAAGTCAATATAAAAAAAAGACTTGTGGTTCTCCTTCAAGATGTTGCAAATGCACCAATCAAGAGCAAATGATGAGAGATAAAAAATACCGAAAGCGTTACAAACGGGAAAATGAAACTCAAAATTGCGTATGAAATTTATCAAGAAAATTTGAATTCTTGTTTGCTCACCTTGCGTGGCGGAATTTTTCCAAGAAATACAAATCTATTCTCCGTGGCGAAGATGCAGGTGTGCTTTAGATTCTTGAAATCCAAAATGCACCCAACCGCGCAACATAGGCGCTCGATCAGCGGGCAACAATCGAGCCTCGACAAAGAACGCAACCACGCGCGAGCGGACCAACTGCTCCAGCGCGGTGTGATTGCCAGCGCAAAACGCGTCAGTTAAAAGGCGACCAAGTGAATGTTCACAGGACTCGTCTCATTTGGCTTTGCAGAGTGCGGATAAGGCACGAAGCGAAATCCGAAAGATATTAAAAGTTCAGTTGCGTCGGCGGCGAGAAAAAAGCCCCATCAATCCCAGAACGGCAATAGAACCTGGACTTGGAATGACTTGACCCGAAAAGGCAACATTGTCAAATTCAAATGCAAAGCTTGAACTCGTTGCGACAACTTTATAAAAAGACTTGGTGGAAGTGATGTTTACATAACGGGTGCCATTCAAGCCTTGATTACCATTTGGGTTCGATACAACGTCAGAGCCCGTAATAAAATCTGTGGTGCTGTCATCATTTTACGAGAACAAGCCGGAGGTCATGTTGTGATCGCAAGTCGAAGGATTCCTTTGCCGAACACGCTCACTGAAGCGAACGCTGGGGGATGAGAATCCCTCGACAGTGCCAATCAACACCACCACGCACGCTTACGCGCCGTTTCGTCCATACTACGCAGTGATGCAACCGATTCGAATATGCCGTCGGTTTCTTGCTGTGGTCTTCGCGCTGCAAGCCTGTGTCGCTAGTGTGAGTTGCACTGCAACGCCTAACGCGCCGAGCGACGCGAAGGCCGCCGCCGACACCTCGCGTTCGCCAGAGTGCACCTCGCTTCTTGGTACGCCACTGTATGCACTGCCGCTCTCGCCTAAGAAGTTGGGTGAGCGTCTTGAGTTATTGTTGCTCGCGGAGGCCGAGTTCGCGCGTGCGCCTGCTCTCACTGCGACTGCTGAAGCCGCCGCGATTTGGGTTGGTCGACAACTTGCGTATCTCGGCCGCTATCGCGACGCGATTGCTTTCTATACCCGATCGCTGTCGTCCTCGCAGTTTCCTTCGTCGTATCGACTCCTGCGTCATCGCGGACACCGCTATCTGACGCTGCGCGCGTTCTCTCTGGCTGAAGCGGACCTCACCACCGCATGGTCGCTCGCCTCATCATGCGCTGACGCCATCGAAGCTGATGGACTTCCCACGCCAGGCGTTCCGCCTCGCTCCACCGATCACGGCAACATTCTCTATCACCTCGCTTTGGCGAAGTACCTTGGCGGCGACTTCTCTGGTGCTGCGAGCACATTGTCACTCGCGCTTGACTGTGCAACCAACGATGACTCGCGCGTCTCATGCGCGTACTGGCTCTACTTGAGCGCATCGCGTGCAGGCGCGAGCGCAAGCGACTCCGCTCTCGCAACGCGTGCGCTTGCTTCAGTGCGCACGGTTGCCGAAGGCGGCATGGATGTTCGTGAGAATGCGACCTATTGGAATTTGTGTCTCGTGTTCAAGGGCGTGCTTGATCCTTCGACGCTCACTGCCGCCGATGGGTCGCTCGGCATCGGCGTCGACAAGGCCACGCTCGAGTACGGCCTCTCTATGCATGACCTCTTGCGCGGCGACACTTCCGCCGCGCGCGCTCGCTGGAAGCGCGTCGTCACCGAAACTGACTGGCCAGCCTTCGGCCACATTGCGGCTGAAGCAGATCTCGCACGCGCGCGTGGTTCCTGAGTGCTTGCTCGAGGCGCGTTCACAACACCGAACTAGCCGTTGGAGCGAACGGAGTTGCACGCCGTAGCTAAGCTTTTATATATTAATATTGAATTCATTATGTCAAGAAACATTTCTAAAAATCGCAAGACTGCGCACTCCGTCGGAATAGGCTTTAAAATATTGGGCGGTCTCCTGCTTGCGTCCTCGTTTCTTTTGTTCGCTTGGCATTTCGGAGATCACACGCCAGGCATTATGAAATCGACCATATTGATATCAGTCGTTGGTTTTGTTCTGTTGATCACGGGCGGGATCATTCAAACGATCTCTGCCAAGGGGCTTGCTGGTTCGGGCGTACTCCTTGATCCCGAAAAGGCTCGTGATGAACTCGAACCTTACAGTCGGATGGCGGGTGGAATGGTCAAGGATGCTTTGGACGAGGCAAAAATCAGCCTTGGTGGAAAGTCGCAGAAGGTGATCATGATGAAGTGCCTTGCTTGCGGGAAGCTGAACGAGTCAGACTCCAAGTTCTGCCAAGAATGCGCAAAGAAGATCTGAGTGGAACCAGCCTTTCGACCCGAGGCCAAGGACGGCGATTTTGCGTTATACGTTGACTGCCTATTCCGAGCAGGATGAATCATTGTGCTGTTAGGCTCAACGCATAGAACATATCTTGGAAGTAGATTTTTGATGTGGATTCACTTTTCCAGCAGCGCAGGCGAGAGCCCAACAAGTCCAATGTGAAGCGTGTTTCCGTGCACTCATCGTAACTGCGCTGTGCTTCAATGCATATATCTGGCGACAATATGGCTCATTAGCTCCCTCCCTCGCCCTTGCCCTTACCCCCCGCAAGCGCCCCATGCTGCAAGCATAATCGCGAGGTCAGGCGAGGACACAACGCCGTCACCGGAGAGGTCGGCGGGGACCGACGCTCCGCCCCACGCGCCGAGTAGCACGCCGAGGTCAGACGCGGCGACGATGCCGTCGCCGTCGAGGTCCGATAGACAGCCCGTCAGTTCCCCTACGAGGAAGTCGATGGCGGCAAGATGCACAGCGCTGGGGAACCCGCCGTGCCCTGCGCCGACAACGGGCGTGTAGTGATGATCGACCCCGGCGAGCGCGAGCGCGTCGCGCAGTCGCTCGCTCTGACGGATGGGCACGGTGATGTCGACCGTGCCGTGCGCGATGAAAGTGGGCGGGTCTTCCGCGTCCACATACGCAACGGGATTGGCGAGCGTCGCGAGCGCGACGAGCGCGGGGTAGGGAGCGTTCGGGTTGCTCGAGTTGGCGCGGATGTCGCCGATGCCCTGACCGGGGTCGTCCCATCCGAGCAGGCGCGACTCGGGCGAGGTCGGCCCGTCGTGGCTCGCGCCGCCGGGCGGCGTGGTGATGTCGGGCGTCATATTGAGGAGGTCGGTGGGACCGAAGTAGTCGACGCAGGCCTGCACCGCGCTCGAATGAGCAAGGTTGCCGCCGATGTCACCCTCCGCGCCGGCGACGCCCGCGCTGGTCGCGAGGAGCGCGGAGAGGTGTCCGCCCGCAGAGGGGCCCCAAACGCCGAAGCGGGCGGGGTCGAGGTTGTAAGTTTCCGCGTTCGCGCGGAGCCAGCGCACGGCGCCCTTCACGTCGTGAATCTGCGCCGAAAAGATAACGGGCAGCGGGTCATAAAGGTTGGCCTGACTTGTCAGCCTATACGAGACACTCGCGATGGCCACGCCGCGCCCGAGCAGCGGGATGATGAACGTCGGGATCGGAAACCGAGCGCCGCTCTGCCACCCGCCGCCGTGTATCCAGACAACGACTGGAAACGGACCGGTTCCGGACGTGGGAAGGTATAGGTCGAGTTCCAAAGCCCGGCCGGTCAACGGCGCGAAGGTCAGGTTGGGGTGGGTCGGCTGGAGTTGCGCGGCAGCGCTGGGCGCCCACGCACAGGCGCAGCACAGCGCCACCATGATGGGCCATTGAATTGTCTTCACGGCTCGCTCCTCTGTTCGCCACTCGCGGGGCTCGAACATTGATAGGAATTCGCTTTTCCAGCGTCGCGGACGAGCGCCCGAGAAGTCCACTGTAAAAAGGTCAATCCGTAATTTTAAAGTACCACCGCTGTGCTTTAATGCAAATGTTTAGCGATCATTTTGACAAATTGGCGACCTTTGCCATCTCCGCGCAACAGTTTTCGCGCGTTCCCTTGCTCTCGGCGGCGGTCGTGTGGAGGAAATGATCGGGACATTCCAGTGGGACATCCACGGCGACTGTGAAAAAAGAGAATTTTCAAATCGCGTTTTTCATTGCTGCTTCAGCGCGGCGGATCGCACTGCGAACCAGCAATCAAATCCCGCGGTCACAATCCGGCATCGCATTGTCATGCAACCACTCGATGACGAGTTGACCGCGCTCGATGATTGTCGCCGCCTTCGTTGATTCCCATACTATTTCTGTCGCTGTTTTCGTCGCGCGTTTGACTTCCTAGAAAATCAATAAACTTCAACTTCATCACGCGCATCGTCCTCACACACCACAACGGCTAAATCCACATATGAACTCGCAATCAAGCCCCCTCTTCTTCACCGCAATCCGAGCTTCGCTGCGTGAAGGAATCACAGGCCGAACAGTTCTGCACGACGTATTGGCTGGAATCGTTGTCGCAATCATCACCCTACCGCTCTCGGTGAGCCAATCAATTGCGATGGGACTGCCGCCACAATATGGGCTGTACACCAGCATCATTGGCGGCGCTGTTGCGGCGATTTTCGGTGGATGCAGATTTCAAGTCGGCGGAACCTCCGCCACATTCGTGATTCTTCTTACGCCGATTGTTGCAGAATTTGGTCCTGCAGGAATTTTAGTCTCATCATGTTGTGCAGGCGTCGTCTTGCTTCTGTTTGGTCTCCTGCGACTTGGAGACCTTATATCTTTCATCCCCTTTTCAGTCATTCTGGGATTCACGATGGGGCTTGGAATATCGATCATGATGCATCAGTCCGCAAATTTCTTGGGAGTGAAGCTGGTTCCACAACCTGACTATCTTGAATCGTTTTATCAATGCACATTACAAGTCAATACGCTTGTTCTGAGCGACACCACCATTGGAGCGTTGACACTGATCTTGCTGTTTGTCATTCCGCAAATTCATCATTGGTTTCCAAAGTCTCTCGTTGTCCTTCCGCTTGTCACTGCTATCAGCTTTGCCATCCATCATTTTGTTCCTTCTTGGCAACCTGCCACAATTGGATCTCATTTCAAGTCGACTATCAATGGAACGGTGACCTCTGGATTGCCGCAGGATTTGCCCAGTTTGATATTGCCTTGGGTCAATAGCTCTGGATTCTCACAACTTCAATGCAACTTTTCAACAATTCACACATTGATCAAAACTTCGATTTCAGTCGCGATACTTATCGCAGTTGAAACATTGATGACCGCCGTTTTTGCTGATCGACAAACCAAAACGCGTCATAACCCGAGTGGAGAATTGGTTGGTTTTGGTTTGGCGAATCTCATCTCGCCTTTCTTCGGCGGATTTTGCACGGGCGGCACAATGATTCGAACCACATCCAACATTCGCGCGGGTGGACGGACACCAATCGCATCGCTCAGTCACTGCACATTTTTATTGATCGTCATCTTGACTCTTGCACCAACCATCAATTTGCTTCCACTTTCTACTTTGGCTGCTCTTTTAATTTGGGTTGGTTGGAATATGTGCAACTTCCCAGTTATAGGCGCATTCCTTCGGGGTGCTCCCAACGGTGATCGCGCCTTATTGTTTACTTGTTGCGGACTGACTGTTGCTTTCAATATGGTCGTGGCGATCGTCGTTGGGATTATTCTCGCATCTGTCTTTTTTATGCAGCGGATGAGTTCGGTTTCGACAGTCGAATTACTGCCGAGTGATCAGTCAGGCGCGGTTGGAGAAGTGTCACGAGGCATCGATCGATTTGATATTCACGGGCCTCTCTTCTTTGGATCAGCGCAAAAGTCTCTTGAAGTCATTCAGCCAATGAAAGATGGATACGCTGCGATCATCGACCTTTCTGATGTGCCCTTCATCGATTCGACTGGAATTATGCTTCTGCAAGAAGCTGTCGAACGACTGCATGCGGACAACATCACTGTTGTCATCTCAGCAATTCAATCAAGCACAGAATTTTCGCTGAAAAAAGCCCAGTTTCTCGAACTCCACCCCTATCTACGCGCCTTCAAATCAACCGAAGAAGCAATCGATACTTTGAAGCGCGAAAACGTGAGCAATTCCGCCAACACTCGAACCTGACACATCACGCGGAAAATTCGTCCGCGCCGAGAACTTCGATGCGCACTCCCTCGGGAAGCGCATCTAAAAACATTCGTCCATAATTTTTAGTCATAATTCGCGAATCAAGCACAACAACTCGACCCGTATCCGTCGCACTACGCACAAGTCGGCCGAATCCTTGACGGAATCGAATGATCGCCCGTGGCAGAGTGTCCTCCTTGAATGGATTTCCGCCACGCTCTCTGATTGCTTCGTGGCGCGCTTGAACGAGTGGCGCATCTGGAACCTCGAAAGGCAATCGAGTGATAATCACATTGCGAAGCGCGCGACCTCGCACATCAATCCCCTGCCAGAAACTCGCGACGCCAAAGAGCACGCTGCGCTCATCTTCGCGAAATCGCTTCAATAGTAAGTTGTTCGATACTCCCGCACCCTGCGCGTGCACCGGGAAACCAAGCTTTGAAAGTCGAGGCATCGTCGCTTCGACGAGCGCGTTGAGCGAACGAAAACTTGTGCACAGCACAAACGCACCACCGTCCGTCTCCTCGATGTGATGCAGGACACGCTCCGCAAGCACTTGCATATGACCATCATCGCGAGGATCTGGAATCTGAGGTTCGAGATGAACACGCACTTGCTTGGCATAATCAAATGGACTTCCCAGGATGAGAATCTGTGGATCAGTGATCCCTAAACTTGCCGCGGAAAGCGCGCAATTGCCGTGACTCGTCGCAAGGGTTCCAGATGTCAACACAACTGAAACATCTTGACTGAACAGATGCTTCGCCAGCAGCGGACCAACATCAACTGCGGCGGCGGCGATGGTGATCTCGGGACGACCAGCCGAAGGGCCTCTGCGGCGTGCGGAGGAATTCATCCAGTACACACAGCCCGGCATTGTTTGCGCGAGCAGCGACTCGCACGAGAATGCGAGTGTTGCTGCGCGTTGTGCATACGAATTGATCTCGTACGAATCTGCTTCATCGGCGGCCCGTTCACGAACCAATTGCAAAAGCACGCCAAGACTTTTCAGTTGCGCGCTGAGCGAATCTGTCACGACATTCGCAGATCGAATTCGAAATTCTCCTTCGCCACCCTGCGATTCTCGCCAACGCCAAAGATCGCCAAAGAAGCCCTCCGCCACACGACGACAAACATCGATCTGACGCAGCGCCGATTCGAGAGTCTGATCGCCGCCATCTTTCATCGGGATATCGTTGATTGCGCCACGATTATTCGCGGGATTCCACAGAGTTCGAAGCAAGTGCATGATTGCGCCTTCGCTCAATCGCGCACCAAAGTGATCGGCCGCAACCTCTTCAAGAGAATGCGCTTCATCAAGAATGACATGGTGGTATGACGGAAGGAATCCTCGTCCTCCAGCGGCGCGCATCGCCAAATCGCTGAAGAAAAGTGAGTGATTGCACACCAGCAAATCGCCACCTTCCATCCGCCGCCGCGCCGCTTGATAAAAACATTTTTCGTATGTCGGACATTTGCGCCCCATGCAATTGCCCGCATCGGACTGCACTTGTTCCCACACATTGTGCGCGGGCATGACAGGAAGTGATGTGGTTGTGCCGTCACGAGTCTCATACGCCCAATCTTCCAAACCTTGCAGCGAATGACGATCCTCTTCACCGCCGAAGAGGCGATCTTGCCGAGCGCTGGCGAGTTTCAATCGGCGCAGCGAAACATAATTCCCACGCCCTTTGACAAGCACCGTGCTGAATTCCTCTGGAATGACAGCGTTGAGCAGAGGAATATCTTTGTCAACTAATTGTTCTTGAAGTGCAATCGTGTTCGTGCAGATGATGACACGCTCTTGGTGATCGACCACTCTGCGAATGGCAGGAACGAGATATGCGAAACTTTTTCCAACGCCAGTGCCAGCTTCGACCAGCAATCGTCCTTTGCGATCAAGGCACGAATCGATCGCCGCCGCCATTTCAAGTTGTTGAGGACGATGTTCAAAGCCTTCGAGGCGTTTCGCAACGGGACCAGTATCAGAAAGAATAATCGCGGCCTGAAGCGCCATTATGCAAGTCTACGGTGGGGAAAATGAATTGGAAGAAATCATCCCCAATTGGAGAGAAGAGCCGCTAAATCCGCTCCGCCGACAATCTGGTCGCCGTTCAAATCGCCGCTGCCTGGACCGCCCCACTGGGAAAGAAGGATGGTGAGGTCAGCGCCGTTGACAAGTCCATCACCATTGATGTCACCAATCTCTGCCGGGCATCCGATGGTCACGATCTTGACATCATCTATCGCCGCCTCGACAAGCGATCCTGCTCCAAGGTCCTGCGCGATAAATCGGACGCGGATATTTGATCCGACAGCAACAAGTCCATCGAGCGTGATATCTGCCTCGCGCCATGCAGTTGCACTTGACTGAACGGTCGTTGCCGTCGTCCACACGATGCCGTCGCTAGAAACTTGCACGACAAACTCGTCGAGGTTTGGCGAGCCGCCTAGATTATTTGTGTACCAAAACCAATAACGCAGATGCGCTCCTGCGACCATCGTGCCAAGTATTGGCGACTGAAGCGTGGTGATTCCGCCGTCAACATCCGCGGCTCCTGCGGATCCACCGACAGTTCCTTGTCCGGTGAATGCGCACTGAGTTGCAGATCCAGAAGTGTGATCATCTTCTGATTGTGCGGTTGTCGCGATGGGATCACCGCGAACCCATACCCCTGCGGTCGCGGTGTCGCCAACAATTCCATAAAGCCATCCAGAATTGGCAACTTCAAAGTTGTACTCGTTCAGAATGGATTCGCTCGACACAGTCGCGCTGAGAAATGTGTTGGGCGCACTCGTTGGATATCTCACTGCGGCTCCACTTGTCAGAGTGACCTCGATATAAAAATCCACAACAGCGCCGCACGATGCGGCTGGAATCATTCCGTTATAGACATCCCCTGAAACGAGAACCAGCGGAGTCGACTGCCAAGAACCAGCGTTGATGCGAGAGAAAAGTTTGCGATCCACAACCACCCCTGGGACGAATTGCCGGATGATTACAGCAAGTGGCGTTGATTGATTTGGAAGAAGTTGTGTTGGCGATCCAGTTGGAAGAGTCAAGATGACTGCTTGCGCAGTCACTTCTGCCATAGTCAACGCAGCCGCGAAACATTCGCGCGCACAAGGAAGAATTTCTGCAGGTGGCATTATGAAACCGTATGTCCCCTTGTCGCGCACTTCGATTGTCCATGCAAGCGCTCCGCGTGCGCCATACACCCAATCGACCGAACCCCCGCTTGCAAGATAGAGCGTCGAGCCGACTGGTCCAACGACATACCCCATACCAGTCTCGGCGGCGATTGCATTCTTCATTGCGTCGCCAATAGATTGAAAGAGCCCCGCATCGACCGAAGGAGAAGTTGTGTATGCCCACGGCGAGAGAACGAGTTGGCTGTAGGCGTGAAAGTCAATGTTCGAGACAATGTTTGGTCGTGCGTTGAAAAAATCGCGCATTGCCGCGGTTTCTGGCTCGGAAAATGGACCGGTGCCTCTATAAGTCTCGCTGGATGTTTGCGTGCTTGCACCCGCTCCTCCCCACTCATACCCCCAGTTTCGATTATTGTCGACACCGAATGTTCCATCTCCATTGTTGCGGCGATTCTTGCGCCAAAGCCGATTTGCGCTGTCGCTCCAAGTGAAAAAATATCCGTCGGGATTGACAACTGGTATCACGAAAATTTCAGCGCGGCTGAGAAGTGCATGCACACGAGGATCGGTGTCCGCACTCTCGACCAATCGATCCGCGAGAAACATTCCCGTCATTGCCGCGCCCCACTCGCGTGCGTGTTGAGTGGCATTAAAAACAATTCCAGGCACGGAAGTTCCTGCGGAAGCCGCGCTGATTCGCAGTCCACGAATTTGTCGACCTTCGAGCGAGGTTCCGACCACGACAACCGATGCGATGTCTGGCCGAGCGGCGGCCAGGGCATCGAGCCGGGCATTGATTGCTGCAAGATCTTTGAAATCGCCGAACCACGCATCGTCGGCGACGCCGCCTTCCGCTGGCGGTGCTGAAAGTCGCTTCGCCTCGGCTTGCACGATTTCATCAAGATTTTCAATCATCACGCAATACTCAAGAGTTGTCCGAGAAAGCGCGGCAAGTTGTTCGGGGGAAACTTGATAATCCGCCTCGCCACCATAGATGCCGTGCGACCACATATCACCTGAAAGAGATTCCATCGTTCGCACATCTCGAAGCGAGTTCAAGCGAACCCGAACAACACTGTCGGACCCTTCGCGGACGGGCTTTGCTCGTTCAAGAGTGGACGAATCAATGTCAGTGAGGTGGCTTGAGGTAAATGAAACAACAAATGTCAACAAAAGATCGAGCATATTTATAGCCTATGCCTGAATTTGAAAAATACCAATCAAACTTTTTGCTTTTCGATAAATCGTCTGGCTCTGTTCTGTGTCGCCGCGATGTGGAGTGCATTTTCGCTGTGCGCCTGTACAAATGCGAAGCGGATCGACCCAGCCGTCGAAATCGCGCAGGCACCCACACCGGATTCGCTTTGGGCGTTTGATGGCAAGACACGCACGCCGATTTCTTGGGATGAAGTTCTCAAACGGACTGCGAATGCCAACGCAGTCTTCGTGGGCGAGACGCATGACGACGCATCAGCACATCGAGTCGAACACGCACTTGTCAATGCGTTTCTTGCCGCGCATCCCAAGGGCGCGGTCAGTCTTGAAATGCTTGAACGCAACGAGCAAGAGGCTGTCGAAATGTATTTGCGAAATGACAGCACGCTTGAAGTTTTTCTTGCCACAACAAATTCTCGTGATTGGGCCGGCGAGAACACTTGGATTCCGTGGTATCAGCCAATGATCGATTCGGCGCGGGTGTCCGGCGCACAAGTCATCGCCGCAAACGCCCCACGCAAATATGTGTCGATTGCACTTCGAGAAGGATATGAACCGCTGCGAGCCCTCCCCGCGGATGAACGACTCTTGTTTGAGATTGATGATGAGATCACGCGAGATGGAGATTGGAATCGACTGCGCGAATTGATGGTGGAAATGCACAAAGATCGTGCCGAGAAGGATCTTGCCGAAAAAGGCGAGACGGGACCGCTTGAACCGAGCGACGAAGATGTTGATTGTGCCCACCGTTCACAGCGCATATGGGATCGAACGATGGGAATGAGCGCGGCAAAAACATTTGCGCAGAAAAACCCAATCATTCATATTGCTGGTGGCTTCCACCTTGAACAACGGCTTGGAACTGTCGCGCAATTTTCGCGCGTTTGTCCAGACGCGAAAATTCTGGTGATCTCACTTCAACCAACTGCGTCAGCCGAAATTGAGGAGAAAGAAATCAAGGGGGCTGACATCGTGATTCACACGAAAAGTCCCCCGCGACTGGAGCAAAAATAAAACTTTGAATTGAATAACAGCCAAGCGTTATTCAGCGACCAACGAGTTTGTTGAGCGACTCGCGCGAATCCGCGACGGCGAAAAGTTTTTCGATCTTCATCATCGCCAACAACGCGCGCAAATCCTTGTTCGCGCCATATAAAATTGGCTTGGCTCCAAGCGCTGCGGCGCCATTGCGACAATTGATGCACGTTCCAATTCCCATACTGCTCATAAACTGAACGCTCGAGAGATCGAGAACCATAAATTTGACTGCCTTGCCAAGAGACTTCATATGCGGATCAATATCACCGCTCATAATTGGCGCTTCACGCTGGCCGATGTTTGGACCCGCGGGTCGAACGATCAGGACGGATCCATCCCAAATCATTTCCACGTGCAATGTTTTTTTCGTCGTAGGTGCTTCTGGGGTGCTCATTGTTTTTCTCGCGGATTTCAAACGGGAATGATCGAAACTTCAAGTCTAGCGTTTCTTGCGACCTTGGGCGACCCAACTTGGATCGACGAGTGCGACCAAAGATGCCGCACTTCCAGGGAAAGATTCGCCTGCGGATAAATGCTTTGGGTCGTTGACTTCAAGAATTGCCACCGCCCCTTTATTCATGACGATCGCAGGACCTGCGGATCCAAGAAGTTCTCCGACAAAATCGCTGAGCATTGGCTCGTGTCCAACGATGGCGATCGAATCCTCGGTGCGCATCGCAAGAAATGCGCGGGTTTCTTCCACGCCGTCATCGTGATCGCACTCGAGAGAGTGACAGCGAATTGGATCGGGCCAACGAGCAACCTTGCCCAGAATGCGCGCCGTGCTCCACGCTCGCGCGAACTTGCTGGCGAGGACGAGTTGTGGTGGTTCGTGAATCTCGCGAATCTGCTCGGCCAATCGCTCGAACTTGCGAATGCCACCTTTGGTCAGCGGACGCATCGAATCGTCTGGCCACAGGTGCGAATCACGCTCGGCTGCTTTGGCATGTCGAATCACAAAGAGCAACATTGTGCCAGTACGGTACCGTCCGCAGCGTGAGCGGTCTTCTCCTTCTCAATGCCCGAATCGTGACCCTGCAGTCCAGTGCGGTCAATTCGCTCCTCCCCCGTCGAGGCGACGAAATGCGAAATGTATGGACGATTCCAAGTGGATTTGTTCGCGTCCGCAATGGACGGATCACTGAAGTTGCGGCTGGATCGCCGACGAAGTCTCAGGATGAAGAAAAAGTGATCGACGCGCGCGGATGCGTGTTGCTGCCAGGATTTGTCGATTGTCATACGCACGCGTGCTGGGCTGGCGATCGACTGGACGAATGGGAAATGAAACTTGCGGGGCGTTCGTATCTTGACATCTTGGCTGCGGGCGGAGGAATTATGTCCACGGTCCGCGCAGTGCGTGCCGCATCAACGCAGGAACTTGCAGAAGACTTGATGAAGCGCCTGCTTGAGATGGCCGCCTATGGAACAACAACTGCAGAAGTGAAAACGGGATATGGACTTGAGACAGAAACCGAACTGCGAATGTTCGATGCGATCGCGCACGCTGCGCGCCACTCTCCGCTTCGAGTCGCCGCGACTTTTCTCGGCGCGCACGCAATTGATCCGCAGCGAATTGATTGCGTCCAGAGAATGATCGATGAGACGCTGCCCGCAGTGGCGAAGAAATATCCCGGAATCAACGCGGATGCATATTGCGAAAGCGGCGCGTGGAGCGTTGCGGATTGCGTGAGATATTTTCGGCAAGCGAAGCAACTTGGATGCGGAATTCGAGTGCACACGGATCAATTCAATTCGCTTGGAATGATTCCCGCCGCTTTGGAACTCGGTGCAATCAGCGTCGATCATTTGGAGGCTGCATCAGATGCGGACTTGCAACTTGTAGCGCAAAGCAAGACGATCGCCGTTGGCCTTCCTGCAACTGCATTTTGCCTGGGAACACCTTGTATTCAAGCACGCAAATTTCTCGACGCAGGCGGAGCGCTTGCGCTTGCGACAAATGCGAATCCTGGAAGCGCACCTGTTCGCGCGATGCCGATTGTTCTTTCGTTTGCAGTTCGCGAAATGAAAATGACACCGGCGCAGGCGATTACAGCTGTGACTTGGAATGCGGCGTGCGTGCTTGGAATGACCAGCGAATGCGGATCGATCGCGGTTGGGAAATCTGCCGACATGGTTCTGTGGCCTTTCAAAGATGAACGCGCGCTTGGCTACGAACTTTCTGGAGCACTTCCAGAATTGGTTCTCGCGCAAGGAGCGGTGGTTTCCGCCAACTCGACAGGCGTGCGATAATCTTCCGCCATGATTTCCGCACGAGATATTGCATCCGCAACCGCAGCGGCAGAGTGCGTCTCACGAACGCATGAAGCGATCGCCGAGTTTCTGAAAGAAGGACAGACGCTTGCGGAAATTGATTCATTTGTCGAGCGCACATTAAATCGCCTTGATTGCAAATCTTGCTTCTTGGGATACAAGGTGCGCGGGCATCCTCCATTTCCATCGCACGCTTGCATCTCCGTCAACGAATGCGTCGTGCACGGAACGCACGACATGACACGCAAGGGAATCGCAGAAGGCGACTTGGTCTCGATCGATATCGGCGTTCGTCATCAAGGTTGGATCGGCGATGCTGCGTGGACATATCTGATCAAATCTGGCGATGACCTCTCGCATGCGCTTCTTCGCAGTGGGCGGGAAAGTTTGCGGCGTGGGGTCGCTGCGATGCAACCTGGTCGACCATTGATCGATTGGGCGCGCGCGGTGCAAGAGTGCGTCGAAAAGGAGAGTGGTTTTTTTCTCGTGCGCGGACTGGGAGGCCATGGGTATGGAAAAACTCTGCACGCTCCCCCGTTTGTCTCCAATGTTGTGCCGACATATCCCGGCGAGTGGAGCGAAGCGTGGACAACTTTCAAGCCTGGAATGTTGATCGCAGTCGAACCGATGATCGCCGTCAGCACAACCGAGATTGTCTCGCAAGGAACTGCTTGGCCGATCTTGACTGGCGATGGGTCGCTGAGTGTTCATTATGAAGCCGATGTTCTTATCACCGCAGATGGCCCTGTGAATCTCACGGCGGATCTCTTTGCACTGCCTGATGTCGTGGGATAGTTCGGCGAATCCACGACGATTCGCCAGAGAGATAACCTTGCACTTATGACGACCGCACCGAAGGCTTTACTTCTTGAATCGATTCATCCTGTTGCGGATTCGATCTTGACCGAAGCTGGCTTTCAAGTGCAGCGCATCGCAGGCGCTCTTGCAGGAGCAGAACTGGACCGCGCACTTGCTGGAGCAAGTGTGGTGGGGATTCGATCCAAGACTGAAATGCGCGCTGCGCAATTCGCGAATCACTCCCATCTTGTTGCAGTCGGATGCTTCTGTATCGGCACGAATCAAGTTGATCTGCTTGCTGCCGAAACAAGTGGATCCGCGGTTTTCAATTCGCCTTTCAGCAACACGCGCAGTGTCGCCGAGATGACCGTTGCCGAAGCGATCTGCCTCTTTCGGCGACTCTTTGAAAAATCTGCGCAGTTGCATGCGGGGCAATGGGACAAATCCGCCAGTCATTCGCACGAAGTTCGCGGGCGAACTCTTGGAATCGTTGGCTATGGCCATATCGGATCGCAAGTCAGCGTGCTGGCAGAATCACTGGGAATGAGGGTGATTTTCTTCGATGTTGTTCGCAAGTTGCCGCTGGGTAACGCACAATCAAGGCCATCGCTTGAAGCTCTGCTTCGCGATGCAGATTGCGTCACACTGCATGTTCCTGAAACGCAACAGACCATGGGATTCATCGGCGCGCGTCAAATTGCAATGATGAAGCCGGGTGCAATTTTGATCAACAATGCGCGTGGATCGGTTGTCGATCTTGATGCTCTTGCCGCAGCTTTGCGCGATGGACGACTTGGTGGCGCTGCGATTGATGTCTTTCCAACCGAACCTGCGGCGACTGGCGATCCATTCAATTCACCGATGCAGTCGTGCCCAACGGCGATCCTGACTCCACACATTGGTGGATCAACCGAGGAAGCGCAAGAATCAATCGCCGCAGAAGTTGCGGAAAAACTTGTTCGCTTTTGGCATCACGGATCGACCGATACATCGGTCAATATTCCTCAAGTCGATCTGCCTGTGCTTCGCGAGGGACAACTTCGCATTTTGCATGTCCACCGAAATGTTCCCGGCGTTCTGGGATCGATGCACACACTTTTGGCAAAGGCGGGAATCAACATTAACGCCGAATATCTGCAGTCAAATCCCCGCACAAGTTATGTGATATTGGATGTCGAGGGCTTTGAAGACCCCAAGTTGCTCGATGGAATTGGCTCGATGCCCGAAACGATCCGGATGCGAACGACTTCTGGACCAGCCATTTCATTTCAGTCGTAGCATTGCCAAAATGACACATCTTGCTCGCCAGCGCGCTCTTTCCATTTTCGCAATTCACACATTCGGCTTCTTCGTTGCCGCCGATTCATTTGCAATTCCTCCGGCAACGCGCGCTGAAAAAGTTTCTGATCTTGTTCACGGCGAAACAATCACCGATGAATATCGGTGGCTTGAAATGCTGGAAAAAGATTCGCCCGAGGTATTGGCGTGGACGACCGTTCAGAATGATCGCACGCAATCAATTTTGAATGCACTTCCATGTCATGCGCAACTTGAAAAGCAACTTGCGCCACTTATGTCTATTGGATCGGTCGGACTTCCCAAACGCGAAGGTGCGAGTGCGTTCTGGACCGAACGCGATGGAAACCAGAATCAGCCAATTTTGTATTTCGCAACAGACCCCTCTGCGCTTGCGGTTTCTGGAAGTGCCGCAATCGCATCGACTGGGCCATCACGCGCCGACAAAAAAGTCCTTCTCGATGTGAACACCATCGATGCGAAAGGCCTGACAAGTTTGGATTGGTGGGAGCCATCACAAGATGGTCGTCGTGTCGCATTTGGAACTTCCAAATCGGGAAGCGAAATGAGCGTTCTGCGAGTGATTGATGTTGCAAGTGGGCAGTGGCTGAGCGATGAAATTTCGGGAAAGGTTTCTTTCGATGGATGGTCGCCCAGCGGAGATGCGTTTTTATATTCTCAGTTGGCGGACCCAGCGGATCCTTACTCGCGCGAAATTCGTTGGCATCAAATTGGCTTTCATGCACGCCAAGATCCGCTGATTTATAAGCAAAAAGAACCCAGTGTCGTGCCTGGCGCAGGTCTCTCGCGCGACGGACGATGGATCATCGTCGCACAGTCGCGTGGTTGGCAATCGAACGATCTCTTTGTCGGCGACTTTGCCAAGTGGCAACGCGCTGGAATGCCAAGCGGTTCTTTGCCGCTCACGCCAGTTGCAGTTGGACTTGATGGGAATTTCCGCGCGTCTGCAATTATCGGCGACACGATGTTTATGCTCTCGTCGCTCGACACTCCAAAGGGATCGCTCTGGGCTGTCGATATGAATTCGCCCGCGCGCGAGAACTGGAAGTCGATCATTGCAATGCGCCAAAACGAAGTGCTGGAGTCCGTGGCATATTGCGGCGGTCTGTTGGTCGCATCCTATTCCAAGGATGTCTGCAGTCGAATCGAGCGATTCACTTCGAGCGGACAAAGTCTCGGCGAAATCAAATTGCCTGGACTTGGCAGTGCAGCGCTCGCAACTGATGAAACGCGCACGGATGGCTTCGTGAGTTACACCAGTTTCAATGAACCGCGCTCGATCTATAGCGTCGATTTCAAGAGTGGCGCGATGACCCTCTGGGCTCGTCCAAGTGTGCCGATCGATCCATCGAGCGTGACTGTGTCCCAAGTTTTCGTCACAAGCAAAGACGGCACAAAAATTCCAATGTTCATCGTGCACAAGGCGGGACTGGTACTCAACGGAGAATCGCCGACGATTCTCTATGGATATGGCGGATTCAATGTCAGCCTCGATCCCGCATTCAATGCGACGAATTGGCCGTGGTACGAAGGAGGCGGTGTCTATGCGATTGCAAATCTGCGCGGCGGCAGTGAATATGGAGAGGATTGGCACAAAGCTGGCATGCGTGCAAACAAACAAAATGTGTTTGATGATTTTTATGCCTGCGCCGAGTGGTTGATCTCATCGAAGTTTACAAATTCGAAGCACCTTGCAATCCAAGGTGGTTCCAATGGTGGACTCTTGACTGGCGTTGCGATCACGCAGCGACCAGATCTTTTTTGCGCCGCAATCAGCGCGGTGCCACTTCTTGACATGATTCGATATCAGCAGTTTTTGATGGCAAAGTTTTGGGTCCCAGAGTATGGATCAAGCGACGATGCAGAGCAATTCGGTTGGATTCGAAAGTACAGCCCCTATCAACATGTCACTCAAGGAAAAAAATATCCAGCGGTGCTTTTTACCGCCGGCGAAAATGATTCGCGCGTTCATCCACTTCATGCGCGCAAGATGGCCGCGCGGATGCAGGCGCTCAGCGCGAATGATGATGCCAACGATCCGATTCTGCTTTGGGTCGATCGCAACGCAGGACATGGACAAGGAAAACCCCTTGCAAATCGAATCGCGGAGCAGGCTGATCAATGGGCATTCATGATGTGGCAGACTGGAATGTGTCGCTAGCACACTGAAGCAAAAACTTCAGGCGATGACTTCCAACTTGGCGTATTCCAGCACAAGTGTTCGCACGCCCGCGCTTCGAAAGCGAACTCGAACGCTCGTCAGACTTCCTCGCGGCAGAACTTCTTCGACAGTTCCAACACCAAACTGCGCGTGACGAACGATGGTTCCAGCGGGAAATCCCCCGTCGCCACCACGGCGCGAACCTCCAACGCCCTGCCGTCGCCCGCTCTCATCGTCTTCATATTCCACGCGTTCTGTCAGATCAAGGCGCTGAATATTTTCGCCATTGATTTCCCGCAGAAATCCACTTTCGATTGTGCGCATACGAAGCCCTCGCACTGCGCGAGTTGCAGCGCAAGTCAACAACAGGCTTCGTTCGCTTCGAGTGATGCCTACGAAGAGAAGCCTGCGTTCTTCTTCAACTGCCTGCGGCGAATCCATCGACCGCGCATGCGGCAGCAGTCCCTCTTCAATTCCCACGATGGCAACCGTGTGAAATTCCAGACCCTTTGAAGCGTGGAGCGACATCAAAGTGACAACTCCGCGTTCAGGATCCACCGCATCCGAATCTGCGACAAGCGCGACGGATTCGAGAAAACCACGAAGCGCATCGCCGAGTGTTGGCGCGCGTGCATCGGGCTGAGATTCCGGCAGAACATACAAACTGGCGGCGTTTGCAACTTCTTGAACATTCGCCTTGCGCTCCGCTGCATCTTGATCATCATCTGCGATTGCAGCCGCGGCTCGTTCAAGTCCAGCCTCGGTGATCAATCGAGCAACGAATGGGCCAAGATTTTCCGCGGGCTTGATCTCCAATTCACTGCGATATCGAGCCAACACCATCACAAGTCCATCGATTGATTTTGCAGTTCGCTCTGCAATTCCCGCTTGTCGAGCCATCATCATCGCCTCAAGCAGTGAAAATCCTCGGGCGACCGCCACTGCGGCGCATTTGTTGATTGATGTCGCGCCGATTCCACGCGCAGGCACATTGATAATCCGGCGCAACGCTTGTTCATCAAATGGATTCACCAGCGCACGCAGATAACTCAACGTATCGCGAACTTCTCGTCGTTCATAAAAAGCCGTTCCGCGCGCAATGACGTATGGAATGTTTCGCCGTCGCAGCGCATCCTCGAGCGTGCGGCTGAGAGAATTCATTCGGTACAAGACCGCCATCTCTCTCCACTGAATTCCTGCGCGATTTGCGCGCTCAAATTCTTCGACGACATAATTCGCTTCAGATGTTTCATCAGCCAACATTGCGATTTTGGGCGCAACTCCATCGCCAAGTCCAGTAAAAAGATCCTTATGACGACGGGCGGAATTGCGGCGAATCAACTGATCCGCAACAGCGACGATGTGTGATGTTGATCGAAAATTTTCACCCAGCGGCACAACTATCGCTCCTGGATAATGCTCCTCGAATTCGAGAATGTTTGAAATATCCGCGCCGCGCCAAGCATAAATAGATTGATCGGGATCGCCGACCACGCAAATGTTGCGGTGGTCGCGAGCGATTGAATGCGCGACCGTGAACTGCGCGTGATTCGTATCTTGATATTCGTCGACCAAAACTTCCCTAAATCGCCCTTGTAATTGCGCCAAAACCAGCGGATCGTCGCGGAGCATCCGAGCTGTTCGCATCAACAAGTCATCGAAGTCGAGCGCGTTTTGCCGCACCAACTCTTGCTCATAGATCGCATAGATGCGAGCGATTGTGCGTTGGCGAAAATCAAGCGCATTTTGCGCATATTCAGCGGCAGAAAGCAAACGATTCTTCGCGGACGAAATTTCGGTTGCCACCGAACCAACTTGCCACTGCGCAGTTTCGAGATTTGCGCGGCCGATCGCCGCTTTGATGACTGCGTACGCATCATCCATATCGAAGATGGAAAACTCCGCGGCAAGAGGTTTCTGCCCGATGCCAGCGGCGAGACTTTCTGGGCCATATCTGCGCAGAATTCCAGCAGAAAACGCATGGAAGGTGCTGACGACCAAACCCCGACGACCGGGCGCATCCGCGGGAACCAACGCATCAACACGAGCCTTCATTTCGCGCGCCGCTTTGTTTGTGAATGTCAGCGCAAGAATCTGCCACGCAGGAATTCCCGCGGCGATTCTGCATGCAATTCGCCTTGTAATCACGCGTGTTTTGCCAGATCCTGGACCAGCAAGAACCAAGAGCGGTCCACCAGTATGCGTCACCGCTTGCCGTTGAGGTTCGGTCAAATCAATCAGCCACGGCTCCTGAGAATCGACGTTCACGCAAGGAGTCTAATAGGTGAAATCGACAGCCCCTGACAATCAATCCACAAGGGCACTCCCACCATCGAGCGGGAAATACGCTCCCAAGTCATTGTGTTTACAACAGGTTAAGATCCAAAGGCTCGTGTCCGATAAAATTCAAGATATTGTGGTGGATTTGCTCTTGCCACCACAAGATGTTGGGGTAAATTAGTTTCTGACCTCCTTTGTGCGGGAGCGTTTAGTGTGTGGGTTGATCAGCTTGCTTTACTTTTTTCGATCTTTTTGAGGAGTTCAACAATGGGCATTCTTTGCGATACACAGATTCGTGAGTTAGTTGGAATTGAGCCCTTTGAAGAGAGTCGCAAAAGAGATGGCGTGATTTCATACGGCGTTTCGAGTTATGGATATGACGTTCGCGTTGGAACGAAGTTCAAAATTTTTACCAACGCAACTTCCGGCGGAGTCGCCGTCGTTGATCCAAAGAATTTTTCGAGTGATCTCTTTATCTCAATCGACACCGAATTGACCAAGCGCGATCATGTCGTGATCCCACCAAATTCATTTGCCCTCGCCGAGACAATCGAAATCTTCTCCGTACCACGCGATGTCTTGGCAGTCTGCGTCGGCAAGTCGACCTATGCCCGCTGCGGAATCATTGTCAACGTCACGCCGCTCGAGCCTGAATGGCGCGGCAAGGTCACAATTGAAATTTCCAATACCACTCCCCTCCCAGCAAAGATTTATGCCAACGAAGGCATTGCACAAATGTTGTTCTTAAAAGCCGATCGCGTTTGCGCGACTAGTTACGCAGACAAGGGCGGCAAGTATCAGAATCAAAGCGGCTTGACTCTGCCTCGAGTTGACGGTCACTCTCAAAATAAAACTGAACATCAGTAAGACTCCCCCTCAAATGGGGATCGCCTTCGTTGGGCGATCCCATGCGTTGTTTCTGTTCGCACATCATCAACCCATTTCCCGCAGGACGCACTCATGAAAATTTCCCGACGATTCACAACCAAAGACACGGATGTCTACACCACAACAGAATGGGCGACACGCTCAAGCAAGATCAAGAACCCGGATGGGTCCGTGGTCTTTGCAATGGATGATGCGCAGATTCCAAAGGAGTGGAGTCAACTCGCAACCGATATCGTCGTTAGCAAATATTTTCGCAAGGCAGGAGTCCCACAGATTGGAGCTGACGGGAAGCCGACAACAGGGCCAGAGCGTTCCGTCAAGCAAGTCGTGCATCGACTCGCAGGATGCTGGAAACACTGGGGAGAAACGCACGGATATTTCGAAACATCCGAGGATGCGCAGGCGTTTTACGACGAAATCGCATACATGCTTTTGAACCAAATGGCGGCGCCAAACAGCCCACAGTGGTTCAATACTGGATTGGCTTGGGCATATGGAATCAACGGTCCTGCTCAGGGACATTGGATCGCAGATCACCGAACCGGCGCTCTCGAACGCGCTCCCGATTCATATACGCATCCGCAGCCGCACGCTTGCTTCATCCAGTCGGTCAATGACGACTTGGTGAATGAAGGTGGCATTATGGATCTTTGGGTGCGCGAGGCGCGACTCTTTAAATATGGATCTGGAACAGGAACAAATTTCTCCAGCCTGCGCGGAGACAGCGAATCTCTTTCCGGCGGCGGGAAGAGTTCTGGATTGATGAGCTTCCTCAAGATCGGCGATCGGGCGGCCGGCGCAATAAAGAGCGGTGGGACAACACGTCGCGCCGCGAAGATGGTCGTACTCGATCTCGATCACCCTGACATCGAAGAGTTCGTGAACTGGAAGGTGACCGAAGAGCAGAAGGTCGCAGACCTTGTCACCGGGTCGAAGCTGATGAACAAGCACCTTAATGCGATCATGCGTGCGCTGACGGGGCACGCGGTCGCCGAGGAACGCTATGACCCGGCGAAGAACACCGGGCTGCGCAAGTCGGTTCTCGATGCGCGAGCCGCGCTGATCCCCGAAAACTACATTGCTCGCGTGCTCCAACTCGCGCGTCAAGGGTGGAAGAGCATCGAGATTGACGAGTACGACACCGACTGGACCTCGAAAGCGTACTACACGGTTTCCGGGCAGAACAGCAACAACACGGTGCGCATCCCCAACGAGTTCATGAAGGCCGTGGAGACAAACGGCCAGTGGCAACTCTACTGGCGGACGGAGTTGGAGAAGGCGAAGACGGAGAACCGCTCGCCGAAGGCGAAGAAGACCATCCCGGCACGCGATCTGTGGGAGCAGATTTCCTATGCTGCGTGGAGTTGCGCCGACCCTGGCGTGCAGTTCCAGACCACCATCAACGAGTGGCACACGTGCCCACTCGATGGTGAGATTCGCGCAAGTAACCCCTGTAGCGAATATTTGTTCCTCGACGATACGGCGTGCAACCTCGCGTCGCTGAACCTCACGACGTTCTTCGATGTGAAGGCCAACAAGTTCGACATCGAAGCGTACCGGCACGCGGTCCGCATCTGGACGATGATCCTCGAAGTCAGCGTGTACATGGCGCAGTTCCCGAGCCAGTCGGTCGCGCAGAAGTCCTTCGACTTCCGCACGCTCGGACTTGGCTACGCGAACCTCGGCGCGCTGCTCATGGTGCAGGGCATTCCCTACGACTCGCCCGAAGGCCGGGCGCAGTGTGGGGCACTCACCGCGATCATGCACGCGGGCGCCTACGCCGCGAGCGCGGAAATGGCGGGCGAAGTCGGGGCGTTCTCGCGGTACGCCGCGAACCGCGACCACATGCTACGCGTGATCCGGAATCACCGGCGGGCGTCGTACAACGCGGCGCCCGCGGAGTACGAAGGTCTGAGCGTGTTCCCGGTCGGTATCGACGCCAGGTACTGCCCGCCGGACATGCTCGCTACAGCGCGACGCGAGTCCGACCGCATGCTCGAACTAGGTGAGAAGCACGGCTTCCGCAACGCGCAAGTCACGGTTGTCGCGCCGACCGGCACTATCGCGATCATCGCGGGCACTTCCTCGGGCATCGAACCGCTGTTTTCGCTCGCCCACATG